>OHAS01003013.1_pt1 | contig 11496 bp, 9 predicted proteins | sample 1577131 | NCBI WGS metagenome assembly OHAS01 (sample SAMEA3541566, study PRJEB24748) | human gut metagenome | biome: human gut; feature: human-associated habitat; material: faeces | place: China | collected 2012
TACTTGTCGTCAAAAGGTTTACTGATGATAGTTTCAAATTCCGGACAATACTTACTTGCCTCAAATTCAATGATATCATATTGGGCAATCTCATTTTGATAGAATGGATCGTGTGCAATGATTTCTTGAACACCACTGTATTCAACATTCCTATAGTGCTAAGGGATGCCCATATGACAATAGTTGTATAGAGTCATTTCACGCAACGATCAAAAAGGAGTGTATTTACGCCGAAGCTAATGTTGGTTATAAAGATTTTCAGACCTGTTACGATAGTATTTTTAAGTATATCGGAGGTTTTTATAATTCGAGGAGGCGCCACAGCAAACTGAACTATCTTTGTCCGAATGAATTTTAAAAACAAATTGCTTAGTTAATAGCACTCCTTCTACGCGCTTATAAAATTCATTTTATGATCTCGTAGAAGGAGTCCAGCAACCGAAGGGCGCTAGCCTTCAAATTTTTCTCCTAAAATGTGTCCAAAATATTGACAGAATTCCAAAACTCAATTATTTAAAATGGAATGACTGGGTACTATAAGGTAGGTGATTCAATAGGAAGGATAATTTCTGTTTGAAAATATTCTCCTTGTTCACTTGTGATAATCATACTACCTCCATGTAAATCAACAATTTGGTTAGAAATTTTTAGTCCCATACCACTTCTGCGAGCCCCAGAAATATCAAAATTAAATTCCTCAATTTTATTAATATTTTTAAGTCTATCTGTAGAGGTTCCAATTCCATTATCACGTATAATAACTGAAAATTTATTACGAGAAATATAGTTAAGGACAATCTGAATATTACAACCAGAAGGGTTATGCAATACAGAATTATAAATGAGATTGTGAATAACTCTAGACATCAAAGATTTTTCAATGTACATTTTTTTACCCAACAATTTATTATCAGGAATAAACTCAAAATTAAAATTATTCCAAATCTCTTCATTAATAATTTGTATGATTATTTCCCTAAAGAAGGGGATAATATCTGTTATTTCTTGATTTAATTTAAAATTACCGTTTGTTAGTCTAGCGAATATGTTGAGATCGTTTAGCAAATTTTGAATATAGTGACTCTCAACTAGTGTAGGTTTCAAATTTTTTAATAGGTCATCATTGTCTGTTTTTTCAATGGCTAATGATGTATTAGCCATGATAACTGAGAGTGGGGTTTTTATGTCATGAGCTATTCCTGAAATCCAATTTTCTTTAAAATTTTCGTTTTCACGTAATTGTTGATTTGCAGAATTAACAGCAAGAGTCAATTTATCTAGCTCTTTTACAGATTTTACTTGAGTGTTTATACCACTTGGTAAGTTGTTAATTGCGTTAATAATTGGTTTGATATTTCGGTTAAAGAAAGTAAGGCTGTGACAATATAGTAAGAGACAAAATAAAATATTAGCAAATATAATTGATAGGATGATAATCGGAATGATTTGGATTCTATTCAATTCAAAGTAATTATTGCCGTATTGTATAATACTGTCTTTTGGAAATGCGATAATATATATATCATCGTTGTCGTCTTTTAGTTGAGTAAATACAGGATAATCTTTTAGATAACATCTAGAGAATCTAATAGCATCAGTAAAATTAAATTGACTGGCTATTTCTTTAGGTTTATTAACATTGAATTTTTCTTTACCACTATTTTTATCAATAACCATTATCCATAAATTATCTTTATCAATTAACTTTTTTGCGGCTGAACTTACTACATAGTTTCCATTAGAAAAAGTAATTCCATTGGATATCTTGTCAACTATATTTGAGGCAGACTGTTGGCTGCGAATATAATTAGAGGCAGTAATTAGTAGTACGATATCAATTATGATAATAAAAATAAACTTTAGTATAATTTTTTTGAAGATATTCATTGCTATCCCTCAATTATCTATATAACAAGCTTATAACCGAGACCTTTGATGGTAATTAGGTGATTTGGTCTAGAAGGAATGTCTTCGATTTTTCCTCTTATATTTCGAATATGTACCATGAGAGATTTTTCACAGCCATAGCTATCAAGTCCCCAAACAGTATCACAAATTGTTTCAATAGAGACGATATAATTTTTATTAGCATATAATTTTCGGAGAATTTGTATCTCTGTAGGTGTCAATGACAAAATTTCATCATTTTTTTTAACACTTGCGCTACTTAAATCTATAGTACAGTTATCTAACTCAATTATTTCTGACTCATCTTTATATGCCCTCCTTAATAGTGCAATAATTCGATAAGTTAAAGATTTAGGTAAAAATGGTTTCGTAACATAGTCATCTCCTCCGGAGTTAAGTCCTCGAATTTCATCGTCAGGATTATTTTTAGCGGTTAAAAATAAAATAGGAACATCGGAACTTTCTCTAACATACTCTGAAAGTAAATATCCTTCACCATCTGGCAACATAACATCTAAAATAATAAGATCAATATGTGATACTGAGAAAACATTAATCCCTTCACTGATGCTGTAAGCGACATGAATATTTTGAAAACCACGACTAGCAAGAACTTCTTTTATAGACTCGCTTAGCGCTTCATCATCATCGACGATTAGTATACTTTTCTTTAGTAATTGAACTTCAAAATTCATATATTAACTCCAAAAATTTTCTTAATTATACCATAAATTTAAGTAATTATAATGTCACAGAAGAAAAAATTCAGACATTTAAAATTCTTAAAAATAATTTTAAGTTTTCTTTATCATAAATTTGTATTCCTGTCTTACAATGAACTCGTAATAAATAAGATAACCAGTCTATCAAGGTTCGAAAAAGAGGTGGCATTATGCAAAATAAATATGAAGCTGTTGATTCAATTAAAGAAATTAGCCTAGAAGAGCTAGATCAAATTATTGGTGCTGGGAAAAATGGAGTGTTTAAAACTATTTCACACGAATATCGTATGAATTCATTCCAATTTTATTCACTTGTTGTTCTTAATGTTATGAGTCTGGTTATCTTAGATGTTGCAACAAAAAGAGGGAAACCTCTTTTTGTTTTTTCTTTTAAAGGTGGTACTTTTCTATTGTTATCGTATTAGGGATAATAAGAGAGCAAAATTAGAGCTTTATTTTTTCTTAAACTTTTCTTTAACCAGTAATTTTAAAATTATTGTATAAAGTAGCATAGATATGCGTTAAATTTAATATTAAAAAGTGGGGTAGTTAAGATGAAAATAAAATTCGTACCAAAGCTATTGAGGCATTATAAGAATTTCAAGTTTAAGAATTAGATAGTCTTTTAGGCAGTGGTAAAGGGCACGGAGTAAATACAATCTCTGCTGAATGTCACTGGAAAAATTTACAAGTAATTTTTACATGTTACTAATTGAAAGAGGTTAGCTTATGAATCAGAAAGAAGTTTTGTACAGTCAGTTTGACGCCTTTCCTAGAACATTCATTGAGAGATATTTTCCTGAAGTATTATTAAAAACTAAAATATAAGTTATCGAGAATTTATTAATTCGAAACTTTAAGGGAAAATTTCTTGTATCTTAATGTTATCTTTAGGTGGTCAATTTACAATTACAGTATAGAAACAGAATTAAAAGGATAGATTTTTTATTATTGGGCTACATGAGGTTAAAAATGAAAAATATTATTGAATTACACAAGCTTTCTAAAGTGTAGAAGTTACTACCGTGGAACTAGAAAAGTTTACTGTTCGAGAGGGCGAAATCTATGGTTTTCTTGGTCCAAATGGTGCAGGTAAAACAACAACAGTGAAAATGATCTTGTCGTTAGTTATGCCAACTTCAGGAGAAATACTTATTAATGGTGAAAACATCACAAAAAATAAACAGTATTTAAACCAAATCGGTTAGATGATTGAAGAACCATCATATTATCCTAATTTAACAGGTTATGAAAATCTACTGGTTTTTCAAAAATAGGTGATTATGAAAAAAAGAGATTTATTATTAGCTAGCACGGTATTGTCAATATTATTGTTTGTTGGTAGTTCACCAAGTTGTGTTCAAGCAACTGACATTGAAACAACTCGGTACAATGTATTATTAAGAGAAACTCAATCAGTTGACGATATGGAGAAAGCATTTGAAAAAGAAGGTATCACAGTTACTGACAAGATCCCTGAGATAAATTTCATGACCATCTCCACAGAGAAAAGTAAGCAGGATGTGAAAGAGGAAAATAGCAGTAAGATTGAAGAGATTGTGGAGGATGATAAGCTAACTGTTAAACCCAATATTAGCTATTCTTATAAAGGTCAAGTCTATACGAATGATAATTCTGATTTTTGGGAAAATCAATGGGATATGCAAAAGAGCATTAGCACAGGGACTAAGTTTACTCATAAATCTTCAGGTGAAGCGACGATTGGAGTTATTGATTCAGGGATTACAAACGATAACTCCGAAATATCTTCTAATATTATTTCCGTGAAAAACTTCGCAGCTGATGCGACCACTGGTCTTGTCGATGACCAAAATGTTTTAGACAAAACAGGTCATGCAACATCTGTTGTCGGTCAGATATCCTCAAACGGTAGTTACCTCGGAATTGCTCCTGGCATGAGGGTGAGAATGTATCGTGTTTTTGACGAGGGAAATGCCCAAGATCAATGGATTTTAAAAGCATTGATTCAAGCGGCTAAAGATGATGTTGATGTCATCAATTTAAGTTTCGGAGAATATCTGCTTGAAAATTCGACTGATGAAAGTGATAAAACAGCACTCATTAACATTTATCAACGGGCCGTTAATTTTGCCCATAAGCAAGGTTCAGTAGTTGTTGCTTCTGTAGGCGATGAAGGATTAAATCTAGACAATCAAGCGGAATTGAAATATCACCTTGGTAGCTCAAACGGCAAGGACTACGCTCAGGTTAATGGTTCAGTAAAAGATATTCCTGCTGAATTAGATAATGTTGTTACAGTGGGGTCAGTGGACGCTGATGATCGCATTTCTAGTTTCTCAAACAGAGGTTCTGAAGTGGATATCTACGCAACTGGAGGCGGTTCTAAAGAGTTGTCAGCAGTTGGATACGACAAATGGATGGCAGAGAGATTATTTGAAAGAGATTGGATTATTGTTCCAACACTTCAAGGACAGTTCACTTATGCGTATGGAACATCAATCGCAGCACCAAAAGTATCTGCTGCCTTGGGATTAATTATGGAAAAGTATCACTTGAAAAATCAGCCTGATGAAGCTATCAAGATCTTGTATGACAATAGCTGGCTGAGTCATGATGGAAATGGCAATTCATTTAGAATGCTGAACATTACAAATTTTGTTCAATAATCAATTAATGAAGGTATTAATATGAATCAAGTGCTTATCATAGAGGATGATTTTGATATTGACTCGCATCATCCTAGGGATAAATAACAATAGTTGTATAATCACATATCAATAATAAAGAGTTGTTCTGAATTTGCTTTATTGTATGCTAAATTTCTGAATAAACTCTAAATGCGTTCGTTTAAACATTTTAAATGGAGTACAAAACTATGAAAAAATTATTTTGGATGACGCGAAGCCAACGTTTCTCAATCAGAAAGTATTCTATCGGAGTAGCTTCGGTGCTCATTGGGATGTTCTTATTGGGAACACCTAAAGGAGCATCTGCAGATGAGTTGACCAACACCAATGATGTAACGACTACAGAAGTAGTTGGAAGTGTGACTAATGATAGTAGTAGCACGACAACATCTATAACTACAGAAGCAGTTTCTACTGCTCAAGAAACACCAACTGTTAATCAAGAAGTAGCGCAGGCTACCAAAGGAACAGGGAGCAGTTTAAATAGTTCTGCTGTATCTGAGGACTCTCATGTAAATGCTGAAGCAACTAGGACTGATTTATCTACAAACACTTCAAATGGTGTTGCAGAAGGACATACTACAAAAGAGATTACCCCAGCTGCACCATCAGTTGATCAGTCTAGCAAAGAAGTTAAAACAGAAAATATTGAAGACAAGGTATCTGAAGTCGTAGAAGCTCCTACGACTCCTGCAGATAATCAAAGCACAGATAAAGCTACTACAAAAGTAGATGACGAAGGAAGTCTGGATGATGATTTAGCAACTGTTGAAGATTTCTTGAATCAAAATCAAAATAGCAAATTATCTGATGGTGCTAATACAAGATCAGGACGAGCTATCGGTGATGACTACCCTGCTTCTTGGAGAAATAATCCCAACTCTGTGGACTCTTGGGGATATTACACAGGAAATTGCACCTCATTTGTAGCTAATCGCTTGCATAATGTTAACCACTTTGAAGTTCCAAGAGCTATGGGAAATGGAGCACAGTGGGGAGCTGTTGCAAGAAGCCTAGGATATAGAGTAGATAACACTCCAGCAGTGGGTTCTGTAGCTTACTATACTGATGGTGGTTACGGACACGTAGCTTGGGTCGCTGAGATTGTTGGAGGTAACATTGTTGTTGAAGAGTATAACTGGATTAGAAATGGAGGAATGGACTACACATATCACACCCAAACACAACCTACTTCTAAACCCGCGGGATTTATTCACTTCAAAGATTTAAGTGGTACGCCTTCAACTCCAATCAGTACAACACCTTCAGCAGGAACAAGTACCGGTGGTTCTTTGCCAAGTTCAGGTACTTATAGATTCACTAATCGCAAAGGGATTAAGTCAGAACCTAGGATTTCTAGCGCAGATATCGCTTACTATGACAATGGAAGCTCTGTTAACTATGATAAGACTGTAATAGCAGACAATTACGAATGGATTTCTTATGTCTCTTATTCAGGTGCCCGCAGATATATTGCCATCAATCAAGTAGCGACCCGACCAACGACTCCAGTCACTACTCCAAGTACAAGTGGTCAAGCGACTAGCTCTTTACCAAGTTCAGGTATTTATCGTTTTACTAGCCGAAAAGGGATCAAATCAGAACCTAAAATTTCCAGTGCTGACATTGCATACTACGACAATGGAAGTTCTGTTAACTATGATAAGACATTAGTAGCCGATAACTATGAATGGATTTCCTATGTTTCTTATTCAGGAGCTCGCAGATATATCGCTATCAATCAAGTAGCGACTCAACCAACAACTAGTGGAACCTCTACGGCCCCAGTGGCTCCAAGTAGAGCTGAACCAACAGGAACAATTTCCATCACAAATAAAAACGACCAAACGGGTACATTTGATGTTATCATTTCAAATGTTTCAAGTCCTAATGGTGTCAAAGAAGTAAAAGTACCAACTTGGTCAAGCGAAAATGGACAAGATGATATTATCTGGTATGTTGCAGCTAAGCAAGGTGATGGAACTTACAAAGTTTCCGTGAATCCAAGTGATCACAAAAATTCTCTAGGAGAATATAATGTTCACTTGTACTATGTTCAAAACGACGGCAAAATGGTTGGAGTAGGTGGTACCACGACTATTGTAAAAGCAGTTGTAAGACCTTCTATCCCTGATAAAGGGCGATATACTTTCTCAGGACATGCTAGTATAAAAGCAGAACCTAAAATGTCCTCACCAGAACTGGCTTATTACGATGCCGGAGACGGTGTTAATTACGACAAGGTACTTTTGTCTGATGGCCATTATTGGATTAGCTACGTTTCATTCTCAGGCAACAGACGATATATCAGCGTAGCAGTAGCATAGATAGGTGACTATGATGAAAAAAACAATTAAAATCGTTACAAGTTTGCTAGCAGCCGTATTGGTTATCTTACTTGCTTTTGTATTATTAAAAGGTTGTGGTAGTAGTAAAGTAGATAAAAGTGGCTTCTACAGTAAGGATACAAAGACCAGCAAAATGTCATCCTCTAGCAGTAAGAGTTTGACAAAGAGCTCTTCAAAGAAATCAAGTAGCTCCTCTAGTTCTACGCAAGTAGACTCTAGTACCGAGGCTAAAAGTAGTGAAGCTAGTGTCGCTTCCAGTGCCGCTTCTAGTGCAACAACTACAGCACCAAAACAAGCGCAAGCTCAAACACCATCTCAACCTGTTCCAAGTCAAGGTAACAGTGCTAATCAAGCTGGAACCACAACTTCTGAATCTGATCCGAAAACAGGTTATGGCGGTTGGGAAGCCACTTCTGGTACTTTGACACTGACACAGGACACCCCTGTTTATACTGAACCTAACAAAGACGGTGGTGTTGCTTATGTGCAACCTCAAGGGGACATACAATGGGATAAATACATCTTCGCTAATGGTGACAATTGGTACAGCTTTGTTCAAAAAAATCGTGACCAAGAAGTTCGATTTTACATTGCTTATTCAGATGTAGGGCATTGATAGAAAAAGAAAAGGACGATACTTATATCGAAGAATGTAAGAGGTAAAAACATCATGAATAAAGTTAATTATCATCATGAAAAACAACGCTATTCCATTCGCAAATACGCTTTTGGTGCAGCATCTGTCTTGATTGGCTGTGCCTATATGGCAAACGCTCAAGTCGCACATGCTGACCAAACAACAGCGGCACCAGTTGCAGAAAGTACAACAACTTCAACAAATGTTGCACCAACTCAACCTGCTACTACAGTAGATACTACCACTCAATCACAACCCTCTACAGTTGCCCAGACAGCGCCATCAACTACAGAAAGTACAACCTCAACACAGCCGCGAGCATCAGCTGTGTCTGACAGTGTGACGCCTGCAAGCTCATCTACTGATGTCACCAAGACTGTTGTGGTTACTTATCCAGATGGCTCAACAGATGAAGTACAAGTCCACTATACTGTTGCTGGACAAACTGACGCTGATAAGAATGAACCAACTGTTCGCACACAAACAGTCCGTCAAGGACAAACACCAACTGCAGACTCCTTTATTACCAACAAAGACAGCTTACCAGCAGGTACAACTTATAGTTTCAAAGATGACTCTGCTCTAAAAACAGAAACACCTGCGACTACGCCTACGAGCACAAAACCAACAGAAACACCAGTAACTACTCCAACAACTACTAAACCAAGTGATTCTGAAACAGTAAAAACACCTGAGAAGGCTGAAACACCAACTGCAACGACTACAAAAGACGACACTTCTAAGGAAGAAAGCAAAACTCCCGAAGAACCAGTCAAAGACAAAGTCGTTAAAGAAGTCATCACTGGTCCAGAATTGCCAGCTAGTGGTCGCTACACTTTCACTGAAAAGACAGCCGTGTATACCACACCAAGTACCAATAGTAGCGTCTCTTTCTACTTTAACAAAGGTAACCAAGTTAACTATGATAAAGTCTTAGACGCTGAGAATGCTCGCTGGATTTCTTACGTCAGCTACAGTGGTATTCGTCGCTATGCTAAGGTAGGAGAACTAACTAAGGTGCTTGAAGAAGTGACAGAACCTGAAAGCACTGAAACAAGCAAGAACCGCAAACCACAATCTGCTACTGGAACCTATGTTTTCCAAGATACAGCACAAGTACGCAATGACCCTAAACTTTCAAGTCCAGTACAGTTTGAATTCCGAAAAGGTGATCGAGTCTACTATGACAAAGTTTTAACTTCCGATGATTACAACTGGATTTCTTATGTTAGCTACAGCGGTATCCGTCGTTATGTGTCACTTAACAAAGTAGAAAAGGCAACAGTTGATACTCCAAAGACTCAAACACCACAAAAAGAAGAAAGTAAACCAGCAACTACTACCAAGTCAGAAGCATCGACTTTGCCTGCAAATGGTACTTATATTTTCACTGATAAAGCTGATGTACGTAATGACCCTAAACTTTCAAGTCCAGTACAGTTTGAATTCCGAAAAGGTGATCGAGTCTACTATGACAAAGTTTTAACTTCCGATGATTACAACTGGATTTCTTATGTTAGCTACAGTGGAACTCGCCGTTATGTTGCTCTCAACAAAGTCGAAAAAACTTCTGCTGAAACATCCCAAAAAGAAGAGGCAAAATCAACTACTTTAATGAAGGAAGTTAAACCAAGCCTCCCATCAAGTGGTAAGTATACCTTCACAAATACTGTAGAAGTACACAACGAAGCTAAACTTTCAAGTCCAGTACAATTTGAGTTTAAAAAGGGTGAAAGTGTCAACTATGATAAAGCCTTAGTTGCTGATGATTACAGCTGGATTTCTTACGTCAGCTACAGCGGTATTCGTCGCTATGTAGCGCTTAACAAAGTGGGACAAGATACACCTAAAGCAGAAGCAACAGCAAGTAAACCTAGTGTTGTAACAGGAAACATCAAGGTGGAAAATGTGACTGCTAAAGGCTTTGATGTTGTTGTCAGCAATGTCTCTGACACCCAAGGTGTCAAAGCAGTGAAAGTGCCTGTCTGGTCAAGCCAAGGTGGACAAGATGATATCATTTGGTATGATGCGACTAAGCAAAACTCTGGTGATTACAAGGTGGCGGTTAAGATTAGTGACCACAAAAATAACACTGGTGAATACAATGCTCACTTGTACTATGTCCAAAACGATGGCAGCTTGAAAGGTATCGCTGCGACAAGAACCACAGTTGCAGGAGAATCTACAACTGAAACGACTTCAAACAAAGTGACATCTAATGGCTCTTACTATAGCATTAAGGGTAAATACGACGACATTATCATCGCCAACAAGAAGTACCCATTATCTCCATCTTATAATCCTGGCGAAGATGCCACAGCCAAAGCTGCCTTTGTCCGTCTGCGAAATGACATGATTAACCAAGGGTTTAACGTTGGTCATGCTTACAGCGGTTTTAGAAGTTATGACACTCAAAAAACGCTTTATCAAAATTATGCCAATAGAGACGGATATGCCGCAGCAGATCGTTATTCTGCACGAGCTGGCTACAGCGAACACCAAACAGGTCTTGCTTACGACTTGACCGACAGGTCTGGCAATCTGCTCGGGGATAAAACAGCAACTGACTGGCTCAACAATAACGCCTACAAATACGGTTTTGTCGTGAGATACCAACCAGGTAAAGAGTCCGTGACTGGTTACATGCCAGAAGCATGGCACATCCGCTATATTGGAAAAGAAGCCAAAGAAGTTTATGAGTCTGGTAAAAGCTTAGAAGAATACTTCGGCTTTGACGGTGGCGATTATACCAATACAACGTCATCTAGCACAGCAAACACTAGCACTACTACTAGCCTTACTCAACGAGGTACTTACCACTTTACAAGCCGTTCCTCTATCAAGGCAGAACCTAAGGTTTCCAGTCCAGAGCTTGCATACTACGATGCAGGAAATTCCGTCAATTATGACAAAGTTCTCACAGCAGATGGACATCAATGGATTTCTTACATTGCCTATAGTGGTAGTAGAAGATACATTGCCGTTAGTTAATCGTAGTTAAAAGGAGTGACACTTGGGTATCGCTCTTTTTTTATTAGGAGTTACATAATAAAGTTCCTAAAATGTCAGATTAAGTTAGACTTTTCAAGTAATTCAGAAAAACTTGGTAGGGTGATTGATAATTCAATAATTTTCTAGGAATTCTATTTCTTGAGAGTGGGACAAAAGTCCTAGCCTCTCAATTGTTTTTGGATTGTCGAGCAAGACGCAGT
>OHAS01003024.1_pt1 | contig 11476 bp, 11 predicted proteins | sample 1577131 | NCBI WGS metagenome assembly OHAS01 (sample SAMEA3541566, study PRJEB24748) | human gut metagenome | biome: human gut; feature: human-associated habitat; material: faeces | place: China | collected 2012
GGTCCGCATGCACGACAACAGTATGCACGCGGGCCGGCGGTCAGAGGTGTGTCATAGTCATCGCAAAACGCCTTCATCAGGTTGCTTCTTGTCAGATATTCATTGGCTGAGAACACTCCGTTCGCATTCTCCCCCGGGATTCCCATGAACTTCGGCAGGCCCGCTCCCGAACCGATGAACACGGCCTGAAAGCCCTCTTCCTCCATCAGCTCATCGATGGTCACCGATTTCCCGATTATCACGTTGGTCTCCAGCTTTACGCCCAGCTTCTTCACATTCTCTATCTCCGGCTGTACGACGCCCTCCTTTGGAAGACGGAACTCCGGGATTCCGTAGGTCAGCACGCCGCCCGGCTCGTGAAGGGCCTCAAAAATCGTGACCTCATAACCGAGCTTTGCCAGGTCCCCGGCGCAGGTCAGGCCGCAGGGGCCGGAGCCGATCACCGCCACCTTTTTCCCGTTCGTCTTCTCCGGCGCCTCCGGCACAAAGCCATGCTCTCTGGACCAGTCGGCCACAAAACGCTCCAGCTTTCCGATGGAAACAGGCTCTCCCTTGATGCCGCGGATGCACTGCCCCTCACACTGCGTCTCCTGCGGGCAGACACGGCCGCATACCGCCGGCAGAGCCGACGCCTTCGCTATCACGCGGGCTGCCTCCTCAATCTCTCCCTTCTTTACCTCTTCGATAAACGCCGGGATATCGATTGCCACCGGGCAGCCTGCTATACATTTGGCATTCTTACAATTTAAGCAGCGCTCCGCCTCCGCCATGGCCTCCTCTTTATTATAACCCAGGCACACCTCCTCAAAGTTGGCGGCCCGCACCTGGGGTTCCTGTTCCCTCACCGGTACTTTAACCATCATGTCTCTTCTGGCTTCCATTATTCCTCACCTCCGCAATGTCCGCATCCGCCGTGATGTGTGGCGCCCTCCTGCTGTCTCAGCATAGCCCTGCCTTCCTGGGTCCGGTACAGCTGCTGCCTCTTCATCGCCTCATCAAAATTGACCTGATGGCCGTCGAACTCCGGCCCGTCCACGCAGGCGAACTTCACCTTGTCTCCCACCGTCACACGGCAGGCTCCGCACATCCCTGTCCCATCCACCATGATGGGGTTTAAGCTGACAACCGTCGGCAGATTCAGCTTCTTTGTCAGCAGACAGACGAATTTCATCATGATCATCGGGCCGATGGCAACACAGGTATCATAACGCCTGCCCTCTTTCTCCACCAGCTCCGTTATAACCTCCGTTACCATTCCTTTGCGGCCATAGGAGCCGTCATCCGTTGTTATGTAAAGATTCTCCGCCTGCTCCTCCATCTCCTTTGTCAGAATCAGGAGATCCTTTGTCTTGGAGCCGACGATAACATCCACCTTGACGCCGTGTTCCTTTAACCACTTCACCTGCGGGTATACCGGAGCCGTTCCGACTCCTCCTGCCACGTAGAGAATCCGTTTCTTTTTCAGTTCCTCCGGGTCCTCCTTCACAAAGTCGGAAGGATTTCCAAGGGGACCCACAAAATCACGGAAGGTATCCCCTTCCTTCAAAAGTGCCATCCGCTCCGTCGACGCCCCGACCGTCTGGAACACGATGGTAACTGTCCCTTGTTCCCTGTCATAATCACAAATGGTCAGAGGAATCCGTTCCCCCTCTTCATCTATCCTGACAATCACAAACTCCCCCGGTTCGCATGAGCGCGCAACTCTGGGAGCTTCCACTTCCATCAGATAAATTTTATCAGCCAGCTTTTCCGCTTTTAAAATCTGATACATGTTTCTCCTCCTGTTTCCTCGTTCTATTCAACCTGTCGTTAACTTTTGTATACCGGCCTATGCGGTCCGGCAGACCGGCAAAACCGGCGCCGCTGCCGGATGATGGCAATAAATATGCAAAAGATTGCCTACATTTTACCACTTCACCTCTATAAAGACAAGCAAAAACGTGGCTTCACCTCCAAAAATACTTCTGTCTGTTCAAATCCGCCATACCGGATGTGCAAAAATCAGCCTAATTCCTATGGCCTCTTATATTTCCTGAATTCATAACACAAATTAAAATAAGTCTGCTCATCACTTTCTTCCGTCACAATCCAGCCCTCTTTGTCCAGATTCACAAGATAAGTATCCGCCTGATAAGCATAATCAATATAAGTGATGTGCGCTGTATCACAGTAGGGAAGGAACTGCTCGTAAACACTCTGTCCGCCGATTATGAAAACATCTTCATCCGTAAATCCCCGTTCTTCTTTATACCATTTGACCCTATTCAACACCTCTTCCACACTGTGGCAGACATCCGCTCCTTTTAACTTAAAGCTTTTATCCGTTGTCAGAATGAGATTGATTCTGCCGTCCAACGGTCTCTCCCCCGGCAGAGTGAGCAGAGTCTTTCTCCCCATCACAATAATTTTTCCCATCGTTTCCTGGCGGAACCACTTCTGGTCCGCAGGTATCGCAACCAGCATCTGCCCTTTATGACCAATAGCCCAGTTCTTATCCACTGCCGCAATTAACTGCATACCGTACCTGTCCTTCCTTTTGTTTTCCGGCTGAAGCGCTATCTCTTCTATAAATATAGATACAGGATACGTATCACCGGAATTCCTCCGGGAACTGTCTCCTCAGCGTTTTCATCATACTGAGCGCATTGATATTAAACGCCTCATCCGGCTGCTCCTTTTTATCTACATTTCCATGGAAAATTCTCTCCAGCTCTTTAAGCGCTTCCTCATCAGAAGTGCACCGTTTCATTACATCCGTCATCTGTTTTTTACTGCCCTCCAGCTTTTCCAGCAGAATATCCCAGATTCGCGGCTTATCCGCCTCACTGACTGGGCCGTAATGGTTTAATATAATTTCTTTCACATGATATTTCGCCGATTTTAAAATGGATTCCCTTGCGCCGATATAATCAACCAGAAAAGCCGGCATATAACCGCCATAAGGTCCCATCACCCCGACCGACTCACTGCACAGCATCAATTCACCATCCACAATATAGGACAGCGAGCATTTCGTATGACCGGTTGTTTCAAACGCCAGGACACTGTGATTTCCTATTTTGACGGTTTCTCCATCCTCCAGCACGACATCGACTCTGAGATCTTCATCCCTGTAATTCCTGTCCCAGTCCATTCCCGCCGCTTCTGCCGCGTCACCGCTCAGGCTGCGAATCACGGAGAGTGCAGATGGCTTTAGCAGTATTTCCCTTGCGCGCTCTGAGCCGTATACCTTAACTCCCGGCCAGGCCTTGCGCACGGCCGGAAGACCAGCCACATGATCATAATGGGAATGGGATATCAGAACGGCATCCACCTGCCCGTCTCCCAGCTCCCTCCTTATATTTTCTATCATCAAATCTGCCGCATAGGCCATTCCTGCCTCAAACAGAATATTTGCTTCACCCTTAATTAAAAACACGGCTGCTTTTCCAACTCCGGATACATCTGTGACTGTCATTTTTTTCTCCTTTCCGGTTCTTTGCCGCCATCTCAAGTTTATCAGGGGTAATTTTACTATATTTTTCTTTTAAATACAAGGTTTGGCAGGAGTGTTTTCTCATTGTTTTTCTCATTTGCGCACATTGCGTCAGGCGCCGGTTCATTCGTGCAGCGTATCTGCCATTGTCTCCTGCCATATATTTTTTATTTATTGAAACTTTCTGCCCACTCTGCCCGTCTATCTATTGTTATTAAATATTACTTATGAGAAAAGAGAAGTCCTGGTTATGGTTTTCAGCAGTCTTACTTTCATTTTTTATTTTTTACCGATATTCCTGTTTGTATATTTCCTGACTCCCCGCAGGTGGAAGAACGCCTGCCTTCTGGCGGGGAGCCTGTTATTCTACTCATTTGGAGTCAAAGACCACCCTCTCTACGCGGCGCTTCTGCTCTTTTCCGTCTTCGTCAATTACCGTCTGGGTATAAGACTTGGACGCAGAAGGAAAAGCGGCGCTGTCGCCCTCGTGAAGGGTCAGGGTCCGGGATTCCGACGTCAGTAGGCCGCTTTCCCGGGCGGGGAAGAACAGGCGCACCCCCAGGGTGCGGGTCACGTCGTCCTCGCTGGTCATCAGCACCTCCCGGGACTGCAGCAGGCTGTGGGTCCGATAGGCCAGGTCCTGGCCCTCCACGGTGATGCGGACCACGGAGATGCCGGGCAGCTGGGACAGGGTCAGGGTGACGCAGTAGTCGGCGATGGTCAGGTCGATGCCGGATAGCTGCTCATACCCCTGGGAGAAGTCCACCAGGGCCATGCCGCCGGTAAGCTGGCAGCTGCGCAGCGTCACCCCCTGGGGGATGGGCGTACGGTAGCCCGGCTCGGTGCACGCTCCCAGCAGCTGCTCCAGAGCCGCCTGGGCCTGTTGGTCCACGGTGAGGCTTTTCCGCTCCGACCAGTCCACGTCCACGGCGGAGATGGCGTCGCCCCCCGGGGCGCCGGACAGGCCGTAGATCCGGAAGGTCTGTTTGGGCGTCCGGCGGCTGGCGGCGCAGCCGGTAAGCAGCAGCGCCAGACACAGCAGCAGGAGAAAGATCCGTTTTTTCATTCGTCCGCCTCCTCTCGCCGGGCCAGGGGCAGCTCCACGATGAACACGGTGCCGCTGCCGGACTGCCGGTGCTGGGCCCGGATGGAGCCGCCCCGGCGGCGCACGGTGTCGCTGACAATGCTCAGGCCCAGACCCGTGCCGCCTACGGCCCGGGAGCGATTCTTGTCCACCCGGTAGAACCGCTCGAATATGTGCTCCATATCCTCGTTGGGGATGCCGATGCCGTTGTCCTCCACGGAGATCACCACGGTGTCGCCGACGGTTTTCAGGGTGGTGTGGACAAAGCCCATGGAGCCGGAATACTTGATGCCGTTTTCCATGAGGTTATAGAGAATTTGGTGGATGTCGTCCTCGGTGGCCCGGACCACGGCGTCCTTGTCCGTCTCATAGGTCAGGGTGACCTCCTTTTCCCGGGCCACCACCCCCAGCATACGGATCACCCGCTCCAGCACCCGGGACACGGACACGGGATAGGCCGCGTCCTGGATACCGCTGTCCAGCCGGGTCAGGCGCAGCAGGTCCTCTGTGATGCGGCTGAGCCGTTGGGCCTCCCGGCCGATGTCCTCCACAAATTCCCGGGTGGTGTCGGCGTTCATGTCCTCCGTCTGAAGGATGGAGTCCGTCAGCAGACGGAGACCGGCCAGGGGCGTTTTCAGCTCGTGGCTGGCGTCGGACACAAAGCGGCGGCGGGCGGCCTCGGTGGTCTGCAGGCGGTCCGTCAGGCTGTTGAACTCCGTGGCCAGCTGGGCGATTTCATCATTCCCCCGGACGGAGGCCCGATGGCTGTAGGCTCCCTCCCGCACCTGGCGGATGGCCTGGAGCAGCTCCCGGATCTTCCGGGTGAAGGCCCGGGACAGCAGAGCGCTGAGGGCAACCACCAGAACGCCAATCAGCAGGGAGATGCGGGTCAGGTTGGTCTGGAAGCTCTGCAGCAGCTCCGCCTGCTGGGTGTCGTATTCATAGGCGTACACCGCGCCGATGATGCGGTTGCGGTATACCACCGGGGAAGCGCCCCGGCTTAAAAAAGCATGGCTGTCATACCGGCAGTAGAAGGCGTCGCTGCCGTCCAGAGCCTGGACGATCTCGGTATACATGGCGTACATGCCCTTGGCGCTGCCGCCCTCCCGGGTGTCGAACAGGATGCGGCCGGAGGTGTCCGTCACCAGCAGGCGGGATACGCCGGTCTCCTCCACCGAGGCCAGAGCCTGCCCCACATTTTCCTCCGTCAGCTCCGGCAGACCGGACAGGGCCGACTCTACCATCTTGACGCTGCTCTTCATGGCGGTCTCCTTGGTCTGGAACACCAGACTCTGGGAGATCAGCAGCGGATAGGTGTTCAGAAGGGCCAGCACCGCCAGGATGATGAGGATATAGCTCATGCCGAACTTAAACTGTAGGCTGGTTTTCCCCCGCAAAATAATAACCCACTCCCCACTTTGTCATGATGTACTCCGGCTCCGCCGGTTTTTTCTCCAGCTTCTCCCGCAGGCGGCGGATGTGCACGTCCACGGTGCGGTAGTCCCCGGCGTAGGAATAGCCCCACACCAGATCCATCAGGCTCTCTCGGCTGTATACCCGCCGGGGATTTTTCATCAGCAGCTCGATCAGGTCGTATTCCTTGGCCGTCAGGTCGATGGTGCGGCCGTCCCGGATGGCCACCCGCTGCTCGGTATCCAGGCTCAGGTCCCCCGCCGTCAGCAGGGCGGGATTGCGGCCCGGACGGGCGGGGCCCCTGGCCCGGCGCAGCAGGGCCTTGATCCGGGCCTTCAGCTCCAGGATGTTGAAGGGCTTGGTCACATAGTCGTCGGCCCCGCAGGCAAAGCCCATGAGCTTGTCCGCGTCCTCGCTGCGGGCGGTGAGCATGATGATGGGCACATCGGAAAACTCCCGGATCTTCATGCAGGCCTCGCTGCCGGACAGCTGGGGCATCATCAGATCCAGGATGATCAGGTCCAGGCTTTCCCGCCGGGCCAGCTCCACGGCTGCGGCCCCGTCATAGGCGGTGAGCACCTGATAGCCCTCGTTTTCCAGGTTGAACTTGATGCCCTTGACCAGCAGCTGCTCGTCGTCTACTACTAAAATTTTCATGGTTCCTCCTCTGCGGTGATCTGGGGGCGGATGGCTTCCAATATGCCGGGTCCCAGGCCCTTGACCTCCAGGAGTCCCTCCACGGAGGCGAAGGGGCCGTTGGTCTCGCGGTAATCCACGATACGCTGGGCCAGCACCGGGCCGATGCCGTCCAGGGTCTCCAGCTGGGCGGCGGTGGCCGTGTTGATGTTCAGGGGGCCGGACTGGGGCTCCTGGGGGCCGGCGTCGTCCCGCTGGGTGGTGACGGTGTACCCCTCGGAACGGGGGCGGCCGGTGAAGAACAGCGCCGCTGCCGCCGCCGCAAACAGAAGCGTCAGGACCAGCAAAAATATTTCCGTTTTTGTAACTTTTCCCATAGGCTCTGTTGTTGACTCCCTGTTGGATTTTGCTTATAATGAGAGGTGATAAGCAGGGATCGGGCACGCTGTCCCTTATCCCACCACCATTATAGCATAGATGGAGAAAAAGAAAATGAAAATTCGCCGGTTTTTATCTGTTTTTTTGCTGACGCTTCTGCTGACGGGCCTGTTCTGCGTGCCCCAGGCCAGTGCGGTGGACCTGCCCCAGGTGAACGCCAAGGCGGCCCTGCTGATGGACTATGAGTCCGGGCGGATGCTGTACGGGCTCAACGAGCGGGACACCGAGTATCCCGCCAGCATCACCAAGGTCATGACCGCCCTGCTGACCCTGGAGGCCGTGGACCAGGGGGTGCTGACCCTGGACCAGCAGGTGGCGGCGCCGTCCCTGGTCAACGACATGGACCCCACCGGCAGCTCCGCCGACATCAAGGAGGGCGAGGTGCTGACGGTGGAGCAGCTGCTGTACTGCATGATGCTGGTGTCCGCCAACGAGGCGGCCTGCATCCTGGCGGAGACGGTGGCCGGATCCCAGGACGCCTTTGTGGCCCTGATGAATCAGCGGGCCCAGGAACTGGGCTGCACCGGCACCCACTTTGTCAATCCCAACGGCCTGCATGATCCCAACCACTATTCCACCGCCTGGGATATCTATCTGATCACCCGGGAGGCCATGAAAAACGAGACCTTCATGAAGATCTGCGGCACCGCCTCCTATGTGGTGCCCGCCACCAACATGTCCGAGGAGCGGGAGCTGTACACCACCAATTCCCTGATCTCCAACTGGCGGATCATGGGCTATCAGTACGACGGAGCCGACGGCATCAAGACCGGCTCCACCGAGGAGTCCGGCTATTGCCTGGTGTCCTCCGCCAAGCGCAGCGGCCGCCGTCTGGTGGCGGTGGTGCTGGGCTGCAAGGGAAACGGCGCCACCGTGGAGAGCTTCTCCGAGTCCGCCAAGCTGTATAACTGGGCTTATAACAACTTCTCCATGCGCCAGGTGGCGGCTACCGACGAGCTGTACCGCCAGCCGGTGGCCCTGTCCAAGCAGACGGACACGGTGATGCTGTATCCGGCCCAGAGCGTGGAGGCCTTCCTGCCCAAGGACGCCAAGGATGAGGACATCCGCAAGAGCGTCACCCTGAAGGAGGACGTGGTCAACGCCCCCGTCACCGCCGGGCAGGAGCTGGGCACCCTGACCATCACCTATAACGACCAGGTGTGCGCCCAGGTGCCCCTGCTGGCCCAGGCGGACGTGTCCGCGTCCCGTTTCCTGGTGGCCAAGGCCGCCGTGGAGGCGTTTTTCGCCAAGACCTGGGTGAAGCTGGCTCTGGTGGCCGTCGTGGTGCTGGTGATCGTGTTCATTCTGTGGCTGAAGCTGGGCCGCCGCAGCCGGCGGTACGGCAGCCGGGGCGGGAAGCGCCGCCAGCGCCGGGCCTATCGGGGCCGCCGCCGCTGGTGAGCCATGGAGCCGCTGAAGATTCTGTATGAGGACGCCCACCTGGTGATCTGCTGCAAGCCCGTGGGGGTGCTGTCGGAGGACAGCGAAAGCGGCCGGTGTATGCCGCAGCTGCTGCGGGAGCACTACCTGGCCCAGGGGCAGAAGAACCCCTATATCGCCACGGTGCAACGGCTGGACAAGATCACCGGCGGGGTCATGGTGTTCTCCCGGCGGCGGGAGGTCACCGGAAAACTCACCGCCGCTGTGCAGGCCCATGAGCTGGTGAAGGAATATCTGGCGGTGCTGCGGGGCCATCCGCAGGAGCCTGCCGCCACCCTGACGGACCTTCTGTTCCGGGACGCCGGGCGCAACAAGAGCTATGTGGTGAAGCGTCCCCGGAAGGGCGTCCGGGAGGCCAGTCTGGAATACCGGGAGCTGTCCCGGACGGAGGAGCTGTCTCTGGTGCGGGTGCGGCTGCACACCGGACGCACCCACCAGATCCGGGTGCAGTTTTCCTCCCGGGGGCTGCCGCTGCTGGGGGATATCCGGTACGGCAGCAAGGACCCCAACTGCACGGCGGCCCTGTGGTCCTGCCGCCTGGCCTTCCGCCATCCGGTCACCGGCAAAGCGGTGGACGTGTTCTGCCCGCCGCCCCGGACCTACCCCTGGGACCTGTTCCCGGCGGTGGAGGGCTGATGGGAAAGCGAACCAACGGAATGGAGGATTTTTATGGCCTATACGGTGGGCGAAATGGCAAAACGGCTGGGGGTGCCTGCCTCCACGCTGCGGTATTACGATAAGGAGGGGCTGCTGCCCCAGGTGGAGCGCTCCCCCGGGGGGATCCGGATGTTTCAGGAGTCGGACTATGAGTGGCTGCGGATGATCGGCTGCATGAAAAAGGCGGGAATGTCCATTCGGGACATCCGGCATTACATCCAGCTGTCCGCCCAGGGGGACGACACCATCGGCGACCGGCTGGAGATGTTCCGGAACCAGCGGGAGGTGCTGTGCCGCCGGATCGAGGAGATGCAACACACCCTGGAAACCGTGGAGTACAAATGCTGGTATTATGAGACGGCCAGGGAGGCCGGAACCGTGCAGGCTCCCAAGAGCATGACGGAGCAGGAGATTCCGGAGCGCTTCCGGACCATCCGGCGGGAGCTTAAGGGAGAATAACAGAAAAAATAGCGAGCGCCTCCGGCCTTTTCGGCCAGAGGCGCTTTGTTATGTGCGCAGCTTGAAGGTTCTGGGGGCCAGGCAATAGGCCAGCAGCAGGGCCGCGGCCACATACACGGCGGCAAAGACGATCATGCCGATGCCGAAGGCCATCGTTGCCCCGTGGACGTTGGCGTAGATCATGTAGCAGACAAAATAGGTCAGGCCCGTGATCAGGCGATAGCCGAAGCTGGTGTTCTCCAGCCCGGCGGTGTAGGGCTGCAGCAGGTAGTACAGCACCAGGTAGTGCACCGAGAAAAACACGGACATGGCCAGAATGGCCAGGGGCAGCACCAGATAATCCGTGGGGGTGTCCGTGCCGCCGCTGCACAGCAGAAGCAGGGGAAGCCCCAGGGCGATGACGGCGGTGGGCAGCAGGTTGATGGCCGTCAGGGATTTCAGCCGGGCCGTGAAAATGCCCAGGATGACCCGGGGCTGCCGATAAAACCGGTAGGACAGCATACTGCTGTCGCAGTTGAAGAACAGGACCTGGGTCACGGTGTTGCCCCGGTTGATGAAGTACATCAGAAGCAGCATCATCGGCAGCGCCGGAACCAGTGCGCCGTTGATGGCGGCGGCTATCTCCGGCAGCGCCAGACAGGCGGCGCAGCCCGAGGCCAGTGCGGCCCCGGCAATAACGGCGGTGCGCCGGGCCGGACGCATCAGAAGCCGGTAATTGCGGCGCACAAACAGCTCGTTGAACCGGGAACAGCCGGTTTTCCGGCTGTTCGGGCCTGCGTCCAGGGTCAGCTTGCTCTGATACTGGGCCTGGGTCTCCCGGGCCGCCGCCTGGGGATCGTTGCCGCTGAGCAAGGATACGGCGTCCGCCGTGAACAGGTGCCGGTACACCCGGCGATAGCCGGAAAAGCGTAGCAGATATGCGGCGCCCCACGCGCCGCCAGCCGCCGCCAGCCCGCAGACAGCGTATACGGCGGCGGAGGGCAGGGCCCGGTTCAGCAGGAGAGGGGGCAGATACGCCGCCGCCAGCAGAAGAACGGAGGCACCCTGCAGCAGGGAGAACCTCTTTTCGTCCCGGGGCAGGATGCTCCGCCGGTGGAAGTGCCGCAGCTCCAGTCCCGCAGAGAGGAGCTTGACGCCGCACACCAGCACCGGGGTCAGCAGACACAGGGCCAGCCCCTGGCCCAGGATCAGATGCCTTACCAACAGCGCCGCCGCCAGGAAGCCCACGGCGGTTTTCAGCAGATAGTACCCATACGCCGACAGGGTGTAACGCCGGGCGTCCATCCGCAGGAGGATCACGGCGTAATAGGCGTCCTGACCGCCATTCAGCAGATTGTTGTTGAAAATACCGCCGATCAGCGTCAGAAACACCAGCAGATGGCCGTACAGCTCCGGCGGCAGCTCCCGGCGGATCAGCAGCAGGGGAGCGGCGAAAAACACAGTCATATACAGGAGCTTTCCCAGCAGCATACCGAAAATCTCCCGCAAGACGGCCAGCACCAGCCCCAGGGTCTTGGCGAAGCTGTTCTCATAGGGCAGGCGCAGAAACCGCAGACGGTACAAAATCCCGTTGACCCGGTAGGCCATGTGCAGCCGCAGTTGCAAAACCAGGGTGTCAAACCACATCCGGCTCCTCCTTCAGGGCGGCGATGATGCGGTCCTTGTACGCCTCATCGGCCAGATCCTCCCGCCGCACCTCCTGCAGGACCCCGTGGTGCAGGATCACGATGTCGTCGCACAGGTCCAGGGCCAGGTCCATGATATGGGTGGACAGCAGGATGATATGCCGGGTCTTGATCCGCCGCAGCAGGGCCTTCATCTCGTCGGCCACCACCACGTCAAAGGAGGTCAGCGGTTCGTCCAGCAGGATTACC
>OHAS01003032.1_pt1 | contig 11460 bp, 8 predicted proteins | sample 1577131 | NCBI WGS metagenome assembly OHAS01 (sample SAMEA3541566, study PRJEB24748) | human gut metagenome | biome: human gut; feature: human-associated habitat; material: faeces | place: China | collected 2012
AAAGATTGAAACACAACGAACTGCGCCCAAACTCTTTTCGACACGCCGAGCTGCGGGCCGAAGGCTTGCAGGTGGCGGGTCTGGGTGCCGTCGAGCAGGATGTCGTGGAGCAGATGCATTACGTGGATGACGCGCACATCGAAATAGAGGTCGAGGCCGGGTTGCCCGATGCCTACGTGGCGCAGCAGGCCGAACGCCTGAAACTTTACCGCGAGCTCGACTCGACCAAGGACGAAGCTGCGTTGCAGGCCTTCGAGAGCCGTCTGGCAGACCGTTTCGGCCCCCTGCCGCGCGAAGCGCAGGAACTGCTCAACGTCGTGCGCCTGCGCTGGGAGGCGATTCGCCTCGGCATCGAACGGGTGAAGGTCAAGAACGGGCTGATGATCCTCCACTTCGTCGGCGAGCAGAATTCGCCCTATTACAAAAGCGATACCTTTATGGAGTTGCTTCGCAAGGTGACGCAAAATCCCGCCAGATTTGTGCTCAAACAGCACAATAATCGTCTGGCGATGACCGTTAGGAATGTCAAAGACATTGAGGACGGGTATAAAACACTGCAACAGCTTTGAATTTAGTCGTAGATATCGGGAACACCCTGGTAAAACTCGCGGTTTTCGACAGGGGAGAACTTGTCGCGCAGCGTTGCACGGAGCGGTTGCACCCGTCGATGCTCGAAGAACTGCTCTCCGAATGGCCCGTGCGGCGCGCCGTGGTGGCGTCGACGCGCGGCGAGGTCGATGACGTGGCGGCGATGCTCCGCGGGCGGGTGGATTATCTGCTGGAGTTCACCTCCCAGACCCCCGTGCCCATCGGCAACGCATACCTTACGCCCGAGACGCTGGGGCGCGACAGACTGGCCGCAGCCGTCGGCGCGACAGTGCTCTATCCGGGTGAGAACGTGCTGATCGTCGATTTCGGTACGGCGGTGACCATCGACCTGGTGACGGCTGACAATACGTTCCGGGGCGGCTGCATCTCCCCGGGGGTGAAGACGCGTTTCAGGGCGCTGCACGATTACACGGCCAAGCTGCCGCTGTGTGCCGCGACCGAGGATGAAGGACTCTCGGGGCTCACGACCGAAGAGGCCATCGAGTTGGGCGTGATGAACGGGATCGCCTTCGAAATCGAAGGTTATGTCGTGCGCATGCGGGAACAAATCGACGGCCTGTGCGTAATTTTTACCGGCGGGGATGCAAAATTCTTTGTTAAACGAATTAAAAATACGATATTTGCAAACTGTAATCTGGTCTTTTGCGGATTGAATAGAATTTTAGAGCACAATGCAAGTGAAGAACACCTTGATTAAGCTGGTTGTCGCGGCAGCCGTGATGCTTCCTTATGCCGTATCGGCCCAGACAAGCAGTATTAACGCATTCTCTCCCTATACGATGTACGGCGTCGGCGAGATCAATACGCCCGGTACGACGCAGATGCGCTCGATGGGCGGCGTCGGGGTGGCCATGGGTACTCCGGGTAAAATTAATCTGCTCAACCCTGCAGCGTACAGTACCATCCCGCAAAAGAGCTTCCTCTTCAGTTTCGGCCTCGAGGGACAGAATTACTACAATTCGCAGAAGGTGGACAATGTGTCCAAAAACACGGCCTATAATACGTTCAATTTCCACGATATCGCGTTCCAGATGCCGGTCGCCAAGAAACTCGGGCTCGGGTTCAGCCTCACGCCTTACAGCTCGGTGGGCTACCGTACCAAGTATACCCAGGACTACGACCCGAACGATCCGGTTTGGGGCAATGTGGGGCGCGTGCAGTACGTCTATCAGGGCGAGGGCGACGTGACGGAGGTCAAGGTCGGCCTGGGCTGGGAGATTTTCAAGAATTTCTCGTTGGGTGTCGCGGCGCAGTATTATTGGGGCGACATCGACCGCAGCTTCGTGATGACCCCGACGCCGATCACGGGCGACGGAACCTTCTCGTCGACGGTCGGCAGCGACAATTACAGCATTTCGAGCATCAAAGGACAGGTCGGTGTCCTTTGGAAGGCTGTCATGAACCAGAAACGCATGCTGACGTTCGGCGCTACGTATGATTTCGGCGGCAACCTGAATCCCGATGTGACCAAGCGGATCTATATCGGCGACCTGTATAATTCGACCGTGAAGGGCGATACGACCCATTTGGCACTTGCCTTGCCGCGTCAGCTTTCGGTGGGGGCTTATTATATGACCTCGAAATGGACGATCGGGCTTGACTATGTCTATCAGAACTGGACCGGCGGCAATAAGGCGACCGAAATGACCGGGATCAGCGGGCCGGACAAATCTGCATACGAAGTGGCCTATACCAATACGAGCATGGTGAAGATGGGCGTGGAGTATACGCCGAACTATTACGACGTGCGCAGGTTCATGAAACGCTGGGCCTACCGGGCGGGTTTCCGTTACGGAACCTACAACCAGACCTACGACGGCAATAAAATCGGCGAATACGCCGTTACGTTGGGTGTAGGGGTGCCTGTGAAGTTCCTCGGCAGTTCGACCATCGACGTGGGCGTGGAATACGGACGTCGCGGCTATAACCTTTCCGAGCGCCTGGGACTGGTGCGGCAGCAGTATTTCAAATTCTCGGTCGGATTCTCGCTCTTTGCGGGTGCCGAGAACGGGGAATACTGGTTCCGCAGGCCGAAATACGATTAGTTTTTGAGCCGGAAAATTGCACGTCCGAGGAATTAGTAGTAACTTGCGACCCCGACACGGAGGTAGTTTAACTGACGAAAACAATTATAAGTATAAGAAATACAAAAATTAATCTCTGACCGATGAAAAACGTAAAATTTCTGCTTTCTGCCGCTTTGGTGTTTTTGGCTTCGGCGGCTTTGGCTCAGGATTTCAGTGCCCCGCAATATGCGAAATGGGGCGCTACTCCCGAAGAGCGTGAACAGAACATTCTGAACAGTAATTTCCTGAAAGAATCGTGCGACAACCGTGACTACGATGCCGCAGCACACTACCTCAAGGGGCTTATCGACAAGATACCCGATGCTGCGGAGTCGATCTACCAGCGCGGTGCCGTCGTGTATAAGAACAAGATCAACCGTGCCAAGAGCGTGGCGGAGAAGAACATGTTCATCGACTCGCTGATGCTGATGTACGATATGCGTGCCCAGTATTTCGGCGATAACGTCAAGCCCGGCAAGACGGCCTTTATCCTCGACCAGAAGGCGCGCGAGTTCCTGCGCTACAAACCCAACGACCGCAAGGGCATCCGCGAGGCATTCCGCGCGGCAATCGCGCAGGGCGGCGACAGCACCGACCCCGAAACCGTGGTGGCCTATTTCTCGAACCTCTGCGAGGATTATAAGAATACCGACGAGGTGATGCCCGATGAGATCATCGCCGAGTACGACCGCCTGACCCCGTTCTTCGAGAAGAACCCCGAGGCCGGCGATTACAAGTCGCAGTTCGACGCGGCTTTCGGCCTGAGCGGCGCGGCCAGCTGCGAGAACCTCGAAAATCTGTTCCGCGGCAAGCTGGAGGCTGCTCCCGACGATGAGGCGTTGCTGGCGCAGGCCGTAGCCCTGATGTCGCGTGCCAAGTGCGACGGCGATTTCTATTTCTCGATTGCCGAGAAATACTATACGGTGAAACCTTCGTCCGAAACTGCGATGTTCCTTGCGCAGGCCTTCCAGAGCAAGGGCGACTATACGAAGGCCATGAAATACCTCAATGAAGCGCTTGCCGTCGAGACGGATCCCGCTGAGCGTCAGCTGCTGCTGGTGCGCATGGCGCTGGTAGGTTTGGTTTCCAACGACATCCAGGGCGCCGCATCGGCTGCCCGTCAGGCCCGCGATCTGAACCCCGAGGACGGTGTGCCGTATTTCGTACTGGCTCAGTGCTACGGCATTTCGGCAGCTCATTGTGAAGGTTTCGCCGGGCCGGCTACCTTCTGGGCAGCTTACGACACGATGGCCAAGGCCGTCGAGCTGCTGCCGAGCGATTCGGAATACCGCGAACCTGCCAAAACCTCGATGAACGCATTCCGCAGCCGTTTCCCGACTTCGGAGGAGTGCTTCTTCAACGAGTTGCAGGAAGGCGCACGCTATACCGTCAACTGCGGTACGGCTGCCGGTGTGTCGACTACTGTGCGTCCCCGCTAATTGATGGACAGATTTATCGCAAGATACGTGATGGTAGCACTCTCCGTTGTGGGGAGTGCTATCTTGCTATTCTCGTGTGCGGACAAGGATGCGGGCCGCGCTTCGGCTTCCGAGGAGACGATGATGACCGAATACAGCGAGGACCTTTCGGTCGTGATGTCGCAGAACGGCCGCCGGTCGTACCATTTCGTCACGCCGCTGCTCGAAGGTTATTCGCTGGCCCGCGAACCTTACCGCGAATTCCGCAAGGGCGTGAAGATCACTACCTACCAGAACGATTCGCTGACCACGGTGGACGCCGTGCTGACGGCCAACTACGCCATCTATTACGAGAACCGCGAACTGTGGGAGGCCAAGGGCAACGTCGTCGTCGAGAAATCCGACGGCAAAACCCTCTACACCCAGCAGTTGTTCTGGAATGCGCGGACCAAGAAAATCTATTCGAACGTCGATTCGAAGATCGTGCAGAACAACGGCCGCGATGTCTTCATCGGCGAAGGTTTCGAATCGGACGAGGAGTTCAAGGACTGGCGTTTTCGCCGCATGAAGGGCCGTATGGAGGTCGAGATGAAGCAGAGCGCCGACTCCGCGGCCACGGATTCCACGTCCGTGCGCCCGGTTCCGAAACCCTCCGACAGCCGGCCCTCCGACAGCCGGTCCGCCGTCCGGACACCCGAATCCGGGAGGGCCGCTCCGGACCGGGAGATTCCCGCCGGGCCGGCTGAAAGGCAGGTCGGAAGACCCGAGGCGGAGGTTGAACGCCGGCCGCTGAAAATGCGGGACGGCTCCCGGGAGGAGGCGCGTCCGGTCCTGCGGGAGGAGCAGGTTTCCGTCGAACCCAAACTCAAAAACTGAAAGCGATGCTCACCACCGTCGTCCTGATCGTCGTAATGCTGTTGCTGTCGGCTTTTTTCTCGGGGATGGAGATTGCCTTTACGAGCAAGAACCGTCTCAAGCTGGAGATCGACCGCAAGCAGAACCGCATGTTCGACCAGATTGCCGAGGTTTTCGCCCGCCATCCGGGGCAGTATATCACCACGATCCTCGTGGGCAACAACATTGCGCTGGTCGTCTATTCGCTGTCGATGTCGCTGCTTCTGCGCAGCATTTACGCCTCGCTGGGGTGGGAGCAGCTCGCCCGGAGCGGCTCGGTCGCCGTGGACACCGCCGTTTCGACGGTCATCATCATCTTCTTCGCCGAGTTTCTCCCCAAGTCGATTTTCAGGAACAATCCCAATTTCTATTACCGCGCGCTGGCGCCGGTGATCTATTTTTTCTACATCGTTCTCTATCCGGTGGCGCGTTTCACGACGCTGCTTTCCCACGGCATTCTGCACCTTCTGGGCCGCCGCGTCGAGGAGCGGAACATCACTCCGAGTTTCGACCGCGAGGACCTTGCGGCGCTGCTCGACTCGAACAGCCCGGAGCAGCATTCGGAACCGGACAACGAGCTGAAACTCTTCCAGAACGCGCTGGATTTCGCCGACCTGCGCGTCAGGGACTGCATGGTTCCGCGTGTGGACGTCGAGGCCGTGGACATCGACGACACCTCGATCGAACAGCTCACGGCGCGTTTCGTCGACTCGAAATATTCGCGTATCTTCGTCTGGCGCAAGTCGATCGACAACATCGTGGGCTACGTCAATTCGAAAAGCCTTTTCACGCGGCCCCGGCAGATCGCCGACGTGATGATGGAGGTCAATTTCGTGCCCGAGACCATGCCTTTGCAGCTGATGCTGGAGAATTTTATCAAGCACCGTTCGAACATCGCCGTTGTGATCGACGAATTCGGCGGCACGGCGGGCGTCATTTCGCTCGAAGACGTGCTGGAGCAGATTTTCGGCGAGATCGAGGACGAGCACGACATTCCGGACCTCACCGAAAAGCAGGTCGGCCCCGACGAGTATGTTCTCTCGTGCCGCCTGGAGGTGAAATACCTGAATGAAAAATACAACCTCGGCATCGAGGAGAGCAAGGAATACGACACGCTGGCCGGTTTCATCATCTTCAATTACGAGGGTATTCCCACCGCCGGGGAGACGGTTTTCATCGGCGGCCTGCAATTGCGGATTCTCCGTACGACGCGTTCGCGCATCGAACTGGCGCGGGTGAAGAAATTGTAGCGTGGGCCGGATTCCGCCGCCTTTCCGGTAAATTCCCGTCCCGGCGGGGATTAGGGGGGGCGAAGCGTGCGTATATTTTTACTTTTATTCTGTTCTTTTTACAATTAATTTTACTACCTTTGGCTGATAATTTGAAACAATACGAATAATTAACAATTTATATGGCAAGTTTAAACACTTTACGAACCAAGTTCGGCATCGTGCTTTCGATCATCATCGCACTGGCCCTCTTGGCATTCATCCTCTCTCTGAAGACTGAAATGGGCTTCTCGGGCAACGACCCGCGTGTCGGTGTGATCGACGGCGAGAAGATCAACTATTCGGAGTACTACGACCAGTACGAGACGATCAAGTCGCAGAACAACATGCCGGAGAGCGACGAGCAGCAGTCGGCCATGCTGGCCAATGCCGCCTGGCAGGCGCTGATCGCCAAGCACGTGCTGACGCCCGGTTTCGACCGGATGGGACTTCGCGTCACCGAGCCGGAGCGTCTGGCGATGGTCAGCGGACAGCATCCTTCGCAGGCTTTCTACAATGCTTTTGCCGATCCCCGCACGGGCGAGTACAGCGTGGCTGCCATCAGCCAGTTCCTCGCGCAGGCCGAGACCAACCCCGAGGCGGCCAATGCCTGGGCGCAGCTCAACGAGCAGGCCCGTCTGGAGCGCGAGGTGCAGAAGTACTTCGGACTGGTGAAGGGCGGCGTTTACGTCAATTCGCTGGAGGTCGCCCGCGGTGTCGAGGCCGCCAACAAGTCTTTCTCGGGCAAGTGGGCCGGCAAGAAGTTCTCGGCCGTTCCCGATTCGCTCGTCAAGGTGTCGTCGGGTGATGTGAAGGCTTACTACAACAGCCATAAGAACCAGTTCAAGCAGACCCCGTCGCGTACGATTTCGTATGTCGTATTCGAGGTCTCCCCCACGGACGACGACCTGCTGGCGCTTGAGAAGAGCGTGACGGAGGTGGGCCGGGAGTTCGCCGCCGCCGAGGAGGTGAAGACCTTCGTCCGCGCCAACCGCAACGGCAAGATCGCCGACAGCTACGTTTCCGCCGCACAGCTCTCCGACGAGGAGGCCAAGGCGCTGATGGCGGGCGAGATGTACGGTCCCGTGCTGAAGAACAACGAGTGGACGATGTCCCGCGCGCTCGATTCGAAGATGGTTCCCGACTCGGTGGGCGTACGCCACATCGTGCTGCCCTATGCGCAGGAGGCGCTTGCCGACAGCCTGCTGACGGTGCTGAAGAAGGGGGGCGATTTCGCGCAGACCGCTGCCCGTTATTCGGTTTACGACGCTACGGCCGCCAACGGCGGTGAAGTGGGAGTGCTGCCTTTCTCGGCCTTCACGGGCGAGTTCGCCGCCGCTTTGGCCAATGCCAGACAGGGCGACATCGTGAAGATCGCTTCGGGCGACGCCATCCAGCTGATGCAGGTATACCGTGCCGACAAACCTTCGAAACACGTGCAGGTGGCTACGATCACCTATCCCGTGGAGGCTTCGGCCGCCACGCGCCGCGACGTGCACAACCAGGCCGGTTCGTTCATGGTCAACGCCAAGGGTTCGGCCGCCGCATTCGCAGATGCCGCTTCGACGGCTGCCGTGACGCCCCGTGTGGCTGCGATCGCCCAGGGCGACCGTACGATCCGCGGCCTTGAGGATTCGCGCGAGGTGGCCCGCTGGGCCTACGGAGCGAAGGAGGGCGACCTTTCGGCGATCTTCAACGTGGGCAAGGACTACGTGATTGCCACGCTGACCGAGATCGACGACAATGAGTACGCACCGCTGAATAAGGTTTCGGCCCAGATCCGTTCGCAGCTTCTTCGCGACAAAAAATACGATTATATCGTCAAGAGCCTTTCGGGTTCGACCCTCGCCGAGCAGGCTGCAAGTCTCGGCTCGGAGGTGGAGGACTTCTCCGATGTGACTTTCGGTTCGTTCTACGTGAACGGCGTGGGCATGGAGCCTCGTCTGGTGGGCGCCATCGCATCGGCCGAGAAGGGTGCCCTGTCGGCTCCCGTGAAGGGACTTTCGGGCGTCTATGTCTTCGAGGTCGGGGATGTCAAGACCGACGACAAGCAGACCGCCGAAGGCGAGAAAGTTCGCGCCCAGGCCATGGCCGAGGGCATGGCCCAGCAGTTCGCCATCCCGGCTATCCAGCAGATGGCCAAGATTCAGGACCTGCGCGGCAAGTACTTCTAAACGATTGATTTTACGGTGCATCTTTGCACTTGCTCCTGCAGGGCGCGAATGGGACGTACTTCGGTACACCCATCCGCGCTCTGCTTCGTTTAAGCACAAACCGGCAGCTCTCACCGCAAAGATTGAAAATTAGCGGAGAATTCTCTGCGCAGTCCGGCTTTTTTCGTATCTTTAGAGGCGTAACGGCTCTTTTAACAGCCGGAGGCCCTGTCAAACCAGGTGCAATCCGGTTTCGGAGCCGTCCGGTCATTCATTCTCTTCGTAATAGGATAAATAAATATTCGCCATGAACAACTTCATCTATCACAATCCGACCAAACTGGTTTTCGGCAAGGGCCAGATCGCCCGTCTGCCGAAGCTCATTCCCGCCGGAAAACGCATCATGCTGACCTTCGGCGGCGGAAGCGTCAAGCGTAACGGCGTCTACGATCAGGTCGTCGCCGCACTCGAAGGCCGCGACCTGGTCGAGTTCTGGGGCATCGAGGCGAATCCGTCGGTCGAGACCCTGCGCGAAGCCATTGCGCTGGGCAAAGAGCGGAAGGTGGACTTCCTGCTGGCTGTCGGCGGCGGGTCGGTCATCGACGGTACGAAACTCATCGCTGCGGGCCTTCTCTACGACGGCGATGCATGGGACATCGTGCTCAAGGGGCAGGCCGGCAAGACCGTGCCGCTGGCTACGGTCCTCACCATGTCGGCCACGGGTTCCGAGATGAACTCCGGGGCGGTCATTTCGCGCTACGAGACCAAGGAAAAATATGCTTTCTACGGCGATTATCCGGTCTTCTCGATCCTCGATCCCGAGACGCTCTATTCGCTGCCGAAGCGTCAGGTAGCCTGCGGACTTGCGGATACTTTCGTGCATGTGCTGGAGCAGTATATGACTACGCCCCATCAGTCGCGGCTGATGGACCGCTGGGCCGAAGGCATCCTGCATACGGTGGTCGAAATCGCTCCCAAAGCGCTGGCGGACGAGCGCGATTACGACACGATGTCGGAATACATGCTTTCGGCGACGCTGGCCCTGAACGACATGATCCGTATGGGCGTGACGCAGGACTGGGCGACGCACATGATCGGCCACGAGCTGACGGCGCTGCACGGCTTGACGCACGGCGCGACGCTGGCCATTGTCATCAACGGTACGCTGCGCGTGCTGCGCGGGCAGAAACGCGGCAAACTGCTGCAATACGGCGAGCGTATCTGGGGCATTGCCGGCGGTTCGGAGGAGGAGCGCATCGACCGCACGATTGCGGCCAACGAGGCGTTCTTCCGTTCGCTGGGCCTCTCGACACGCCTTTCGGAGGAGGGTATCGGCGAAGAGACCATCGCCGAGATCGAACGCCGCTTCACGGCTGCGGGCGATCGGTTCGGCGAGGCGCAGAACGTCGACGGCGCCATGGCCCGCCGGATTCTGGAGGCCTGCCTGTGATCCCATTGCCGGCTGCCGAAAGAACAATCCCCGCAACCGAGGTTGCGGGGATTGTTTGTCATGGAACGCGGGTTTATTCGTCCACCCCGAATGTCGAAACGTTGAGACTGCCCAGCGCATCGACCGTGATGCCGTATTCTCCGGTCTCGACGCCTTTCAAGATGATGAGGTAGGAGCTGCTTCCGAACCGGCGCGAGGTGAAGGGCTGCCGTTCCAGCGTGTTGCGCTGCCGGTCGCCGAAGGTTCCGACCGACGCGTATTCGGCGATCCGCATCTTCTTCTTGACCTTGAACCGGAAGACGCTGATCACCGACATCGGGTCGATCAGGTTGTCCGGAACGCGGATGATAAAGGCGATGCCGTCGCTCTTCCGGAGCCGGACGGGGGACTGCGCGCCTTTCAGCGTCATTTCGTCGATGTGGTTCTTTCCGATGCCGAACAGTTTCTGCCCGGTGGACGAACGGTGGCGGGGAGCCAGGCTCTCCTGAACGAGCTGCTCGGTTCTGTTGTCGGGCCGGATAGCCAATGCCTGGCCGATGAATTCAGGTTCGGGGAATGTCAGGGTGCTGTCGGTCCGGGTTACGGAGGGTTCCGGTGCGGCGGCTGCCTCCGGAGTCTGCGCCTGCGACCGGATGCAGGCACAGCAGGCAAGCAACAGAATGAGGGTTTTCTTCATGCGAATGGAACGTTGGAATGAATGAATTTGTGTATTTCAGTCGTAAAGATAATGCAAAAACTCCCGTTCCGGTCTTTGGCGGGTGAAAAAAGTCCCTCCCGAAGTGCTCCGGAACAAAAAACGCCCCGGTCTTGCGACCGCGGCGTTTCTCTTGTCGGAGCCGGGAATTTACTCGGCGAGCAGGATTTCGAGGATCTTGATGGCTGCCGTGGCGATCGGCGTACCGGGGCCGAAGATGGCGGCGGCGCCGTCGCGGTACAGTTCGTCGTAATCCTGGTGGGGGATTACGCCGCCGACAATCACGATGATGTCCTCGCGGCCGAGCTTCTTGAGCTCTGCGATGATCTGCGGCACGAGGGTCAGGTGGCCTGCAGCGAGCGACGAAACGCCCACTACATGCACGTCGTTCTCGACAGCCTGTTTTGCGGCCTCCTCCGGGGTCTGGAACAGCGGCCCCATGTCGACGTCGAAACCGATGTCGGCATAACCCGTGGCTACTACCTTGGCACCGCGGTCGTGGCCGTCCTGGCCGAGTTTCGCGATCATGACACGCGGCTGGCGGCCTTCCTTCTTGGCGAATTCGGCGCACAGCTCCTTGGCACGCTCGAACTGTTTGTCGTTTTTCACTTCTGAACTATATACACCTGAAATTGAACGAATGACGGCTTTGTAGCGGCCTACGACAACCTCGCAGGCGTCGGAAATCTCACCCAGCGAAGCGCGTACCTTGGCGGCCTCGACAGCCAGCTCCAGCAGGTTGCCCTGCTTGGTCTTCACGCACTCGGTGATCGCTGCGAGGGCCTTCTTCACGGCAGCCTCGTCGCGCGAAGCGCGCAGCTCCTGCAGACGCTTGATCTGGCTCTCGCGCACGGCGGTGTTGTCTACGGCCAGGATGTCGATCGGGGCCTCTTTCTCCAGGCGGTATT
>OHAS01003035.1_pt1 | contig 11456 bp, 5 predicted proteins | sample 1577131 | NCBI WGS metagenome assembly OHAS01 (sample SAMEA3541566, study PRJEB24748) | human gut metagenome | biome: human gut; feature: human-associated habitat; material: faeces | place: China | collected 2012
ATGGGCAGTCTCTGCACTGCTCCGGTGTGCTTCGGTAGGTCCGCTTCCCCTCCCGGTCGGTGGTCGTGTGCCTTAATATCCCGCCCCGAGGGCAGATGTAGGTATCATTTGCAGGGTCGTAGGTGTATTCCCATGGCTTGTAACAGTCCTTCTTGCCAGTGTACCTTGTGTATGGAAGAATCGGGATTTTGCTGCCCTCTATGGTTTTCTTTGCGATCCACGGCGTCTTGTAGCCTGCGTCCATGGTTACGAACTGAACCTCGAATTTGCCTGTTACATTGTCATACACTTTGTCCCATGCCACGCTGTCATGCACATTTCCGGCGGTTACTTCAACGCCCAGAACAAATCCCCGCTTGTCGCAGGCTGTGTGCGCTTCGTAAGCGAACTGTCGCTCATGCTCTCCCTTTACGAACATTCCGCAGTCCGGGTCCGTGATGGAAACCGTCTTTTCTACCGTTTCTCCTCCTCCGCCTTGGGGATGATTTTCGTCGTCCTCGTCTTCAATGGGCTTCTTGCCCAGCTTTTCTCTTTCCTCGTTGACCTCTCTGCGCAGCTGTCCGGAATAGACCTTTGCCGCCTTTGCAACCTGTTCCTTCCGGAACTTTTTCTTGTTGGCACTGGCCTTGATATGGGTGCCGTCAATGAAAATCGTGCTCGGGTCGACCATTCGGTTATTGAGCGCTTTGTTAAGAATATGCTCAAAAATCTCGCTGCTCAGCTCGTCCGGAAAGCGCTTGCAGAAGGCGTAGCTCACCGTCGCAAAGTGCGGAATCTCATCGAGCAGCCCATAGCCCAAAAACCAGCGATATGAGAGGGTATCCTGAATCCTCTGATAGGTTTGCCGCAGAGAAGGAATACCGAACAGGTGCTGAATAAGCACCATCTTGATCAGTACGACCGGGTCCGTCCCCGGCCGTCCGTTGTCATGGCAGTAATATGGCGACAGCCTTTCATACAGCCATTCGTAATCCATGACCTTCTCTATCTTCCGCAGAAGATGATCCTTCGGCACCAATGCCTCCAGATCCACAATGATTGCCTCATGCCGTGCATCTTTTCTCCAATCTTCCATAAAAAAAACACACCCCGTTTCTTCTATTATAGCAGAAACGAGGGCGGTTGGGTAGTTCTTTGACAGACTGAGGACACCCTGACGGTTTCCTTGTATTATAGAGTAGTAGTTTTTATAGCCCCTATCCAAGGGCTGTGCTACACTGTAAGGGATGCTGTGGATTGGTTTCGGTTCCCTACCGCTAGACGGTTTTTGAAAGGCTCCAACCACAGCCCTTTACAGTATTGTTAATTAGTTAGATACCGCCAGACGGTTTATGTGGAACAAGGTTACAAGAGTAAAGAGTTCTGTGGAATCAGCATCAAATAAACACATCGGAGGTATTCTCATGGTTTGCGTAGGAATTGACGTGGCCAAGGACAAGCACGACTGCTTCATCATCAGCTCGGAAGGTGAAATCCTGGCAGATGTATTCACCATCCCGAACAACGCAGAGGGCTTCGACACGCTCTTGCAGGCAATCCGCCGCAGTACTCGTCCGGAGGATAAAATAAAAGTAGGGCTTGAGGCTACCGGACACTACAGCTACAACATCCTCGGATTTCTTCTTGACAAAGGTCTACCCACCTATGTCATCAATCCGCTGCACACCAATCTCTACCGAAAAAGCCTGAGCCTTCGCAAAACGAAGACAGACCGTGTCGATGCGCGAACCATTGCGGCTATGCTCATGTCTGATGTGGACCTCAAGTCCTACACAGACACAGTATACCACAACGAGGAGCTAAAGTCACTCACAAGATACCGGTTTGACAAAGTTCGTGAACGAGCAAAGCTGAAGCAGTCCGTTTCCCGTCTGGTCACAATCTTGTTCCCAGAGCTTGAAAAGTTGGTCTCGTCACTGCATTCGGCCTCTGTTTACGCACTTCTCAGCGAATTTCCTGGCGCCAAACAGATTTCCAGCACGCACATGACGCATTTGAAAGCAGTTTTGAAAAACGCTTCTCAAGGCCGCTATGGCCAGGAGATGGCCGAGACCATTCGGAATGCGGCACGCTCCTCAGTCGGCTCTGTCATGCCCGCCAAGTCTCTTGAATTACAGCACACGATTCGCTTGATTCGTGAATTGGACGCCGAAATCGAAGATATTGAAACTGCCATTCAAGCCATCGTGGACGAAATGCAGTCTCCCATTACTACGATCCCAGGCATGGGTGTCCGTATGGGAGCGGTTATCCTGGCTGAAATAGGTGATTTCTCTCGCTTCGACTCGCCAGATAAAATCCTCGCATACGCAGGGATGTCACCTTCCACTTACCAGTCCGGGCAGCTTTCACTGTCTGGAGCCTACTCGCACATGGAAAAACGAGGTTCCCGTTACTTGCGCTACGCTCTTTACAATGCCACAAAACACGTCTGTCATTGGGACCCGACCTTTGCCGCTTACCTTGCCAAGAAACGGGCCGAGGGGAAGCACTACAACGTTGCGCTCTCTCATGCGGCAAAGAAATTGGTACGTCTGATTTTTGCAATGGAGAAATCTCAGCGGCCATACTGCGCCGCAGCATAACCCCGATTTTTCATAAGCTCAAGTAGGCGTCCAGAAGGACGTCAGCTTTGCTATACCCCTTTTGAACCGTCTAAATTTTTGCCGCTCCTCCGCATTTCGGGCTTGACTTTTAATAGTTAGTCTTTCACACTTTTTCTCCCTCCGAAACCTTTCGTTGGGCAGTTCTTTGACAGTCTAAGCCTCAGATCCGTCATATTTTAAACGATCTATCCGTACATTCCGTAATTTTGCGGCAGACCTTTTCCCTAAGTGGCAACCTATTCTTGCTTCCTTCTGCGAAACGCTTCCATGGCCGACTGCCGATAGGTGCGGCTGATCGGCACAGCCGAGCCGTCCGTCAGCAGAAAGCTCCTTCCGACCAATGTGCCGATTTTTTCCTCGTTCACCCAAAAGCTTTGATGGCAGCGAATAAAGCTGTCGGAGGGCAGATCCCGGATTAACTCCATCGGCGCGGCCCGAACGTAGAATTCCTCGTCGATGGTTTTTACCCTTGTGCGGTATGTAACCCGCTCGAGATACAGTACGTTTTTCAGCGGCAGGCGCCGCCGTGTACGCTGCTGTTGAATAAGAAGGTATGGCGATTGGCTTCCACTCATATCGGAAACCGCCTTTTTTAACGCTGCGGGCAGATATTTTTTCATATCCGTCTTTAACACATACCAGATGTGATCGGCATAATAGGCGTCATATGTATAGTCGGTAAAGCCGGTCAGGAAGATGATCCGGCATTGAGGACAGCACCGATTCAGACTTTCCGCCAATGAGATCCCGTCTACCTTCGGCATTTCGATATCCAACACGGCGATATCCGGACAGCAGCCCTCCTGAATCCGCGCGAGGACGCGGCCCGGTTCGATAAAGGACTCTAATTCAAACGCTGCGCTCAGAGAGAGGGATCGGATATATGTGGCTTCGTGCTGCAAATGAAGAAGGTTATCGTCACAAAGAAATAGCTTTAGCATATCCTGTTCTCCCTTAAAACCAAAGCCGCATGGTTCACGCCATCGGTACGCGCAGAGGTATAGCTGCCGTGATATTGCTCCGCCAAGGACCGAAGAATGGAGGTTCCGATGCCCCGCTCCAGATGTGCAATACGCCGTTTTTTCGGCGCTGCCTGCGCGGCGCAGGTGTTCTCCGTTTCGATCTGCACGCAGCCGTCGGCCTGTTTCACAGCCAGGCGAACGCTGCGCTCCGGAACAGACGCGCAAGCCTCGGCGGCATTGTCCAGCATATTTCCAAGCGCAACGATCAGGTCCGTATCGGAGATGCCGGTCACTGGCGCAAGGGTCACATCAAAGTCGGAAACGATCTCCTGCTTCCGCAGCTCGTCCAGCTTATGCTGCAGAAAAGACTGAACGACAGAGTTCTTGCAGGAGCTCAGAATGCTCTGCGCGGCGCGGCTTTGCTCCAGCCTTGCGGCGTGCTGCATCGCTTCGTCCGATTTTCCATCCTGTAAAAGCGCGCGAATGGTGAACATATGATTTGCAATATCGTGTCGCAAAGCGGCCATGTCGGCAAAGTTTGCCGACAGTTCCTTGTAGTATTCGTGCTGCGCTTCGATCTGCTTGCCGAGCAGATCGTTTTCCGCTTTCAGGCGGGCATTGTCAGACATTTGACGGATCTCCCGGAACCAGATGAAATCAGCGGCAAAGCAGATCAGTGAAAAAATGAGGACGAATAACGAGGTGCGTACTGAGATATTTTCTGCGATGGAAAAAACGGAGCAGGTAAGCAGAATGAACTGGGAGATCGGAAAAAACAGAAAGAACCAATACTGCCTTGCAGGGAGACGATCAACGTCATCGGAGGCGTTTTTGTGGAAAAGAAGATAGACGAGAAACAGCAGGATTGCCTCACAGCCGAGGTACGTGAAATACCACCAGACGTTCAGCACGGAAAATTCTCTGAAGCGCACATTGACCGAGAAGGAAGGAAACAGAAAATAGGTAATGACCTCCGTAGCGATGGCCGTAAAGAAAATACAAAGCATCACGAACAGCTTGCGGAAGAAGCCGTTTCGGAAGAGGAGCACCGCGGAGGAAATGAAGACCGCCAGAATTGCAAAAGGACGGACGAAATCCACCGCCGGGTACAGCTCTGCAAGCCGCGCGATCAGCGCGCAGAGCGCAAGACTGCCCGCTTCCAGCAGGAGTGTCGTCTTGCGGCAAAATCTCGGCGCGAGGCAGCAGTTCGCGGCATACCACAACATTGCCAGGCTGAGCAGATTATGAATCACAAATATAACATAGCCAGACATCGTCCAGCCTCCCTTCGTTCCATTCTTTTTGCATAATAAAATATAACATAAATCACGAAGAATGTCGATAGCCAAAAGAAAAAAACGGAAATCATGCGAAATGTGCATAATCCGCACGTTTGTGTTCATAATCCGCACACATAACGAATGCCAGTTGTTGTAAAATAGTATTAGTATGAACAAAGTGCGGTATTTTGTTCCCGGCCATGCTTGACCGGGGGTATTTTGCGCAGAGGTGCATCGCCGCGGCGCCCTTTTACGGAAACGCGCCGCCTGCGACCTGAGAACGAAATAAATGCGGAAAAGGGCTGCATTTCATATAGCTGTACCCCCAATACCGGGTGTCCAGTATTGGGGGTACACATCACTATGGATTGCCGTTAGTTTTTTTCACTAAATGGGGTGTGGTTCACATCCGGACGGCGATTTATCAATAGATCTTTCAAGGAGAGAATTGTTATGGATGGTTGGACCATATTCTTCATGATCGCATTGGCGGCAGCACTCATTGTGACTGTTTATGTTATTGTAAAAAAGAAGCGTGAAAAAGAGAAGACATCACCGAGGCCCACCCCGTCGTCTCCGGAGCATAAAAGCATCGACACAGTGCCCGAGGCAGGCAAGGAGGAAGACGTGCAGTCCGCTAATGTCGCGATAATTTATGAGGGTCTGCACATTCAGGCACCAAAGCATTGCCGATCCTGCGACTGCGAGTATGCTTTACCTGCAACAGTCTGTGATATCTGCGGCGAAAAACTGTAAAGGAGAAAGAAACGATGATATGTAAATGGTGCGGCGCAACAATAGATGTTACGAAAGGAAAATGTCCCGATTGCGGAAAAGCTATCCCCGTGTTATCTGATTGCGGGGGGTTTTATGATGTCGTTCCCAAAGCGATACGCCCGGCAGTCTCTCAGTATAAACAAGAGACTCGCTCCAATCCCAAAGACGATGTGAACCCGGCATCTCCGCCTCCGAGGCCGCAAAAGAAACGGAAAAAACACGCTGTGCTGCCGATTGTAACTCTTGTTCTGGTTCTGCTTTTCGGTATTTTTATGATAGTGCAATCAGCGTCGCTTAGCAAGATGATCGACACGCTTGGGCATCAAGTTGATTCAAATCTCAGCAGCATAGGTCAGTTGAAACGGAGCAACGATTCCGTGAACGAGCAGATCGCAGAGATAAAGGAACAGCTTGATGCGGAGCCAACCGTTCCGGAAGCTACCGAACCGACGCTGTCGGAAATGGATGTTTCTTTTCGCGTGATCTCTTCGGAAACGGGTAGCGATATTTCCGGTAATTTGCAAAACCAAGGTACCCTTGACTATCAAACCGGTACAGATCAAAAGGCTGTAAAGTAAAATTGTTTCACTACAGAACGTTTGCAAATGATCAGTAGAGAGGGTGTGCAATAGCAGATAACTAACTCGGTAGATAAAATACATAGACGTTTATATTATGAGAGGGGATTAGAATGATGCGAAGAATAATCACTATAGCCATAGTTCTGTGCATGTTAGTGTCGGCCTTTCCAGTTGGTGTTGCTTCTGCTGCTGATGCTGCTGCAATTAGTACGACAGGAAGTTCTGACAGTGAGAAGCTGCACGATGTGACAATTCCAACGGATGCGAAGGCGCACGGGGAAAAAGATGCAACGCAGGGTAATGATATAATAACGCGCGCTGCATGGATACAAGAGCTTGTCAAGACATTTGATATGACAGTTGAGGAGGCGCATGCCCCCGATAATTATTTCACCGATCTGACCGGTGAAGAAAGCTATTACAGAGATATTCTCGTTGCGGTGCAGTTTGGCGTGGTTGATATCCCCGCCGGGGAGGCTTTTTATCCAGAGAATGCTGCAACCCGAGAGTTTGCCGCACAGACATTGAACAGTTGCTTGGGTTATCTGCATGAGCCGAGTGACGGATATACCTTCAGTGAATCTGATACAGTTACTTATCCTGATGCAATCCAGATAGCAATCAATCGCGGATGGTTCCAGCTTTCCGGTGGTGATTTCCTCCCTGAGCAGGCAATCACTGCAGCGGAGAAGTCAACGATGCTCACGGATGCAGCAGCAACCCTCGAAAGCCGCGTTATCGATACAAATTATCGAAATACATATACCTTTCAAAAGGATGTTATTGAGATTCCTCAGGGAACCGATGTTGAGATTGTGCAAAATACTGTGACAATCAAGAACTGTCCGAAAACATTAAAGGCGGGCGATGTATTTGTTGTTTGGTATCAGTCCGTTCCCTGCGCCTATGTTGCAAGTACAGTTACGGTTGCTGGAACGACAACGACAATCGCGGCTACTGCAGTATCCGATGGCAGCGCAGTTACTGATGCGGATGCTCAGGGAATTCTGGATACGGAGTTTGCACAATTTGTTCCCGATGCAGGGACAGAGGTCGTTTATGTTGATGAGGCCACAGGCATTGAGTATACAGACGCTAAAGAAGCGGATCGCGCGATTGCTGCCCATCAAGCTACACGCGGTACGAAAAAACTAAAAACACTGCAGCTAAAATCGACGGTCGACCTTGGCAGCGGCATCAGTGCGTCGGTCACTGCAAAGCTAAAAGACCCTGTACTCGAGTATAAGTTCAGCTCAAAGAAAAAGGTTGCAAGTGTAATATTGACTGCCGACTACGAAGTAAGCGTTGAAGCAAAAGCGGAACTTATTGATCATGCTGCGACAAAGAAGCTGCGCTTGGGATTTTGGGGCTGCCCCGGTGTAGGCGGTATTGAGGTTTGCATGGTCTACAGCCTTTCGGGCAGCATTACGGGTTCATTTACCGGCACTTTGTGCGTCGGTGCGGAATATCAATCTGGCGCAGGCTTCAGCCTCCCAAAGACATTTAAGTCGAAAGGATTTAGTTTTATCGTCGAGGCATCCTTCAAGTCTGGTTTACAGATTAATGTCGGTATTAATGATGTTCCTTGCGATCTCATGTCGGGTCAAGTGTACGCTGAGATTGGTGCAAAAGGATCCGTGAAGCGTACAAGTTACAGTGATAATGCAGCTCCAAATGTTTGTGTACATACCGCAATGTACGTTTATTTGGAATGCGGTGCAAAACTCGCGTTCAAAGTTGCAAACTTTAAATCAGAGTATTCCCGCGAATATAAGATTTGGAAGGACAGCAACAGCCCTGTGCGTGTAGTCCACCATTACGAGGATGGCAAAGAGGTGTGCTCCTGCACCAGAGAGCAGACATATGGTGACAATGGTTACTATACGGTCGGTACTTCCAACTATTGGGGCAGCGGTTGGAATGGCGGCTCGGGTGGTACCGGCTACGATAGAAATGGCAATCCAATCCCCGTCTTTGAATATTCTGTAGATGATGACGGCAACGCAACAATTACGAAATATCATGGGACCGGTGCGGCAGTTACGATACCAGCGATGATTGACGGACATGCTGTGACAGCAATCGGAAATTCAGCATTTTACGGTTGTACATCTTTGCAAACTGTCAGCATTCCTGACTCCGTCACAAGTATTGGAAACTATGCATTCCGTGACTGCACGAACTTGAGCGGGGTGGCGCTGCCTCGTCATTTAACAGTGCTTGGAAGCCGTGCGTTTGGATACTGCAAAAGTATTAAGTCAATCGAAATTCCAAAGTCTTTGCAAGAGGCAAGTGCACCGTTTGGTGACAGCGGGTTGGAGAAAGCTACTTTTGAAGCCGGAACAACCTCGGTAATACCAAATTTGTTTGATGGTGCAGAAAAGCTATATGATGTAACGCTGCTGGACACAATGACGGCAATCGGATATTCAGCATTTTACGGTTGCACATCTCTGCAAACTGTCAGCATTCCTGACTCCGTCACAAGTATTGGAAACTATGCATTCCGTGACTGCACGAACTTGAGCGGGGTGGCGCTGCCTCGTCATTTAACAGTGCTTGGAAGCCGTGCGTTTGGATACTGCAAAAGTATTAAGTCAATCGAAATTCCAAAGTCTTTGCAAGAGGCAAGTGCACCGTTTGGTGACAGCGGGTTGGAGAAAGCTACTTTTGAAGCCGGAACAACCTCGGTAATACCAAATTTGTTTGATGGTGCAGAAAAGCTATATGATGTAACGCTGCTGGACACAATGACGGCAATCGGATATTCAGCATTTTACGGTTGCACATCTCTGCAAACTGTCAGCATTCCTGACTCCGTCACAAGTATTAGAAACTATGCATTTTATGGCTGTACTTCACTGAAATCTTTTCAGATACCGCCAAATCTTGAGGCTATGGGAACAGCCGTTTTCCAAAACTGTTCTTCCCTTGAAGCTGTTGTTTGGAATGATACATATCCAGTGATTTTGGACAATACTTTCAGTGGGTGCAGCAGCTTAAAGAGCTTCAGTATCCCGGACTGCGTGAATACAATCGGTAGTGGTGCATTTTATGGCTGTACTTCGCTTAGCGGCGTAACCGGGGGGAAAAACGTTAAACATATTTTCTCTGAGGCATTCAGAAATTGCACCTCCCTCAAAAGCATAACGTTGACCAACGCACTTTCTGATATTGGCACAAGCGCATTCCAAGGCTGCGTCGCCCTAACAGCTATTGAAATTCCCGACAGTGTCTCCTCTATTGGTGCTTATATTTTTGATGGCTGTGAGGCGCTGAAGGATATCAAACTTGGTACTGGACTGACCGAGATCCCCAAACAGGCATTCAGCAACTGTTCTGTATTGGAATCTATTACACTTTCTTATCGCGTGGAAAAGATTGGAGACAATGCGTTCCTGAACGATGTCAAATTCAATTCCGTAACAATCCCCAGGCGGACAACTACGATTTCTACAAATGCATTCAGTTACCCTGACCGGTTGACCGTTTATGGTGTCGCCGGCACCTATGCTGAAACCTATGCCGGGCAAATCGGCGCAAAGTTTGTTGCAATCAGTAGACCGGCTACGTCCGTATCCCTGTATCAGACCGTATTAACCATGAATCGAAACACAACCACGCAACTGGTTGCGACAATCAGTCCGGCTGATTTTACCGATGAGGTTGCATGGAAAACCAGCGACCAATCTGTTGCCACTGTTTCGGATGTCGGCGTAGTGAAGGCTGTTGGCGTTGGTGAATGTACGGTCAGCGTTGTCGCCGGTAACGTTAGGGCAACCTGCAAGATCAGTGTTGTCCAGCCGGTCACCAGCATCAGCTTGAATAAATCCACGTTGAGTATGGATGCTGGACAAACATACCAGTTAACAGCTTCAGTGTACCCTAGCAATGCGGCGAACCGAAATGTGGAATGGAGCAGTAGCGACACCGGCATTGCAACTGTTGATGAGAATGGCCTTGTAACTGCGCTAAAAAAGGGTACAGCAGTTATTACAGCCAAAGCGAGGGACGGCAGCGGGGTGGAGAAATCGTGCTCTGTTACTGTGCTCAACAATCTGACCGTATGCAATACAGTGGAGCAATTACAAAGTCCGCACCCATATGAAATTAATTGCAGCGATATCTGGCAGTATTCCATTCTGGGAGCATCTCAGCTGAAGGTAACCTTTAGCGCAGATACCTCGGTGGAAAGTGGAAGTGATTACCTGTATATCTTTGACGGGAATGACGGTCAGATAGGCAAATATACCGGTACGGAGCTTGCAGGGAAAACCATCTTGGTTCCGGGAAATACATTCAAGATCAAGCTGGTCAGCGACGGAACTTACTGTGAATATGGATTCTGCGTAACCAGCGTGACCGTTTCCGGGCAGCACGAGCATGACTACACTGCGACGGTTGTGGCGCCTACCTGCACGGAACAGGGTTATACTGAACACATCTGCTCCTGTGGTGATAGCTACAGGGATTCCTATGTTCCTGCGCTGGGTCATGACTTCGCGTGGGTTGTTGATCGCGAGCCGACGGATACAGAAGCAGGCGAGAAGCACGAGGAGTGCAATCGTTGCCACGAAAAGCGAAATGAGGGAACTATTATCCCTCCGCAGGGTGGGCAGCACACGCATTCTTATGACAGTGTAATTACTGCTCCGACATGCACAGAACGCGGTTATACAACACATACGTGTTCCTGCGGCGACAGCTATGTGGATACTTATCTTGATCCGTTAGGACATAATTGGGCAGCATCAACGTATGTCTGGGCCGGGGATTATAGTTCGATTACGGCAGCGCATATTTGTAAGCGCGATGCTAGCCATGTTGAGACGGAAAATGGATTGATTTCTTCCAGTGTAACAAGAGAGGCGACCTATGATACCGAGGGTGAAATCGTTTATACTGCAACTTTTGTAAATCCGGCATTCAAGACACAAAGTAAAGCGGTTGTAACGCCGAAGTTGGAGCGTCCGCAGCCAATTGAAAATCCGTTCACTGATGTCCGGAATGGTCAGTATTATTACGATGCAGTGCTCTGGGCGGTCGAAAATGGCGTTACAACCGGCACCTCTGCCACGACGTTCAGTCCTGGGGAGGGCTGCACGAGAGCGCAGGTCGTGACCTTCCTGTGGCGTGCGGCCGGGCAGCCCGCTCCTGCAAGCAGCGCGAACCCATTTAACGACGTAAAGAAGGGTGCGTATTATTACAATGCCGTCCTCTGGGCGGTGGAAAAGGGCATCACGAACGGCA
>OHAS01003037.1_pt1 | contig 11454 bp, 9 predicted proteins | sample 1577131 | NCBI WGS metagenome assembly OHAS01 (sample SAMEA3541566, study PRJEB24748) | human gut metagenome | biome: human gut; feature: human-associated habitat; material: faeces | place: China | collected 2012
TGGTGGGGGCTGTGCTGGACCGTAACGGGCTTCGTCCCTCCCGGTATTACATAACAGAGGACGGCTATATGATACTGGCCTCTGAGGTGGGAGCCATAGACATTGACCAGACTAAGGTGGTGAAAAAGGACCGCCTGCGCCCCGGAAAAATGCTGCTGGTGGATACAAAGCAGGGAAGGCTTATTGATGACGATGAGCTTAAGCACTACTATGCGTCCCGCAACCCATACGGGGAGTGGCTGGATTCCAACCTGTGGAGCATAAAGGACCTGCCGGTGCCAAACAAATTCATACCCGCCATGAAGGATGAAGAACGTGAAGCGACTCTGTCCGGCTTTCTTGAGGAAATCGCTCTGATCGCGGATATTGATTCAGTTGATGAAAATCAGGATTATGTGATTCTGATGACGCTTCACAGTGCAAAAGGACTGGAGTTTCCGTATGTTTATCTTGCCGGTATGGAAGACGGGATGTTTCCGGGCAGCATGAGTATCTTTTCAGGAGATCCTTCCGACATGGAAGAAGAGCGCCGCCTGTGTTATGTAGGCATTACCCGCGCCATGAAGGAGCTGACCCTGACCAGTGCACAGCAGCGTATGGTACGTGGGGAGACGCAGTATAACCGTGTATCCAGGTTTGTGCGGGAGATTCCGCGTGAACTGGTAGAACTCGGACATACTGTGCAGGAACACAAGCCGAAGATGCCGGAATAAACCGGGTGAACATCATTAACTGTGTGGATGACGAGACTAAAGTTGAGTTATGCCAATCTACAACTGCTGCCGGCGAGGCCGCTTATCTGGCTCTGGAGGCTGCTGTAACCGACTTGAAACGCGGTGTTGTGGATGTCCTGGTAACGGCTCCTATCAACAAGCACAACATACAGAATGAACAATTTCATTTCCCCGGCCACACGGAATACCTGGAACAGTGTTTCGGCGGTTTAGGAAAGAAAGCCTTGATGATTCTGATGAAAGACGATTTCCGGGTGGCATTGGTGACCGGGCATATTCCTGTAAGGGAGATTGCATCGACGCTTACCAAGGAACTGATACAGGAGAAGCTGGCGATCTTCAACCGCTCGTTGAAGCAGGACTTTGGCATAGGAGCGCCGCGCATTGCCGTACTTTCTCTGAATCCGCATGCGGGAGATGAAGGTCTGCTGGGAAAAGAAGAAGAAGAAATTATCATTCCGGCATTGAAAGAGATGTCTGCCAGAGGCATCTTGTGCTATGGACCGTATCCGGCTGACGGCTTTATGGGTTCAGGCAATTTCACTCATTTTGACGGTGTGCTTGCCATGTACCATGATCAGGGACTGGCACCGTTCAAAGCACTGGCGATGGACGAAGGTGTGAATTATACTGCCGGATTGCCTGTGATACGTACTTCACCGGCTCATGGCACTGCATACGATATTGCAGGAAAAGGTTTGGCGAGTGAAGATTCTTTCCGTCAGGCTATTTATGTGGCTATCGATGTGTTCCGTAATCGCCTGCGTGATAAAGCAGCACATGCCAACCCTTTGCGAAAACAATATTACGAAAAGCGTGATGACAGCGATAAGCTGAAACTCGATAGTGTGGAAGAAGATTTGTAGAATGACGAAAGCGGAAATACAACAAGTAAAGTTACGATTCGGCATCATTGGCAACAATGAAACATTGATGCGTGCGATAGACGTTGCTATACAGGTGGCGCCTACCGATCTGTCTGTACTGATAACCGGAGAAAGTGGTGTGGGTAAGGAAAGTTTTCCCCAGATCATTCACCAGTACAGTCGGCGTAAGCATGGTCAGTATATTGCGGTGAACTGTGGTGCCATTCCCGAAGGAACTATTGACTCGGAATTGTTCGGTCATGAGAAAGGGGCTTTCACCGGTGCCATCGGTGAACGGAAAGGATATTTTGGTGAGGCGGATGGTGGAACGATTTTCCTGGATGAAGTGGGAGAGTTGCCTTTGCCTACGCAAGCACGCCTGCTCCGTGTGCTGGAAAGCGGAGAATTCATAAAAGTCGGTTCATCTAAAGTGCAGAAGACCAATGTACGCATTGTGGCAGCTACCAATGTAAACTTGACACAGGCTATTTCCGAAGGACGTTTCCGTGAAGACTTGTATTACCGCCTGAACACTGTGCCTATCCAGATACCCCCTTTGCGTGAACGTGGAGAGGATGCATTTCTATTATTCCGTAAGTTTGCTTCGGATTTCGCCGAGAAATATCGTATGCCTGCCATTCAGTTGACGGAAGATGCCAAGCAGCTATTGATTTCCTACTCGTGGCCCGGCAACGTGCGGCAATTGAAGAATATAACGGAACAGGTTTCCATCATTGAAACCAACCGTGAAATCAATGCTTCTATATTGAAAGGATATTTGCCGGAACAGAATACGATACAGCGGCTGCCTGCTTTATTCGGCGTCAAAGAAAACAAGAGCTTTGAGAGTGAACGGGAAATCTTATATCAGGTTCTTTTCGATATGCGTCAGGACGTGACGGAGCTGAAAAAGCTGGTACATGAGATTATGACCGAACGTGGAAACACTGCCGCTTCGGCTGTGCCTGCTGCTTATTATGCCCAACCGCCTGCCGTAGTGACTCCTGTTTCTCCGAGCGTGCCTACCATTATTCATCCTTCCATAAAGCCGTCCCACAACATTGATGAAGATATACAGGACACGGAAGAGTATGTAGAAGAGTCTCTCTCGCTGGATGAGGTGGAGAAAGAAATGATACGGAAAGCCTTGGAAAAGCATCATGGTAAACGCAAGAGTGCGGCAAAGGATCTGAATATCTCCGAGCGTACCTTATACAGAAAGATAAAAGAATATGGATTGGATTAAAAAAATAGCCTCGACAGCTTTGTTGTTGAGCATTTTACTGGTAGTAAATTCGTGTAGCATTAAGATAGGACTTGCCCCGATCAGTTCGATTGACTACTCTAAAGTAAAAACTATTTCGATAGCGGATTTTCAAAATCGTGCAGAGTATGTATATGCTCCGTTGGCTACTGAATTTAACCAGAGCCTGAAAGACTTGTTCATGCGTCAGACACGCTTGTCACTGGTCAATAGTAACGCCGATCTTGAAATTGATGGTGAGATTACCGGTTATAATCAATATAACGAAGCGGTGGATGCCAGTGGATATTCTTCAAAGGTAAAAGTTACTTTGACTGTGAAAGTTACTTTTGTGAATAATACGGATCATAAGGATGATTTCACGGATCAGCAATTCTCTGCTTTCCAAACTTATGATTCTTCTAAGCTGCTGACCGAAGTGCAAGATGAATTGATAAGCCTGATGGTGAAAGACATAACAGAACAAATCTTTAACGCAACCGTAGCTAACTGGTAATAAAAGGAATGACGCCTGTACATTTGCAACAATGGATACAGCATCCCGAGGCGTTGAATCGGGATACCTTGTACGAACTTCGTACGCTGGTAGCCCGTTATCCTTATTTTCAGTCCCTGCGCTTGCTCTATCTCAAGAACCTCTATGTGCTGCACGATATCAACTTCGGTGCAGAACTGCGTAAAGCGGTATTGTATGTATCAGACCGCCGTGTATTGTTTTATCTGATTGAAGGTGACCGCTATGCCCTCCATCCCCATGCTTCCGCACATATTGTGGGAAAGGAGTTGGAAAAGGAGCCGAGCATTGACCGTACCCTTTCGTTAATAGACGCTTTCCTTGCCACTGTTCCGGAAGAACATTCACAGACGACGGAGTTGGATTATGCAATGGATTATACCGCTTACCTGATACGGGATGATGAAGAAACGAACGAAACAGATTCCTCATCAACTACCCCGACGGAAGTACCGAAATTGCGTGGGCAGGATTTGATAGATGGTTTCATTCGTCAAAGCGAAACGGAGGAAGGTATCAGCCTTAAGTTACCCAAAGAAGACAACCCGCTTTTATTGCCGTTGATTGAAGAAGAAACGGATGAAGCAGAAGAGGAAAAGGTGGTTGTTGCCGACGAAACTCCCCGGTCGGCAGTAGAGGAAACAGAACAGGATGATAGCTGTTTTACCGAAACTTTGGCTAAAATCTATATCAAACAGCGCCGATATGACAAGGCTCTTGAAATTATTAAAAAATTAAGTTTGAATTATCCAAAAAAAAATGCTTACTTTGCAGACCAAATCAGATTTTTGGAGAAATTGATTATTAACGCTAAATCAAAATAACAAAATGTACTTATTCTTAGTTATCTTAATGGTGGTTGCATCCTTGTTGATGTGCTTCATTGTATTGATTCAAAATTCCAAAGGAGGCGGTTTAGCATCCGGCTTTTCTTCTTCCAATCAGATTATGGGCGTACGCAAGACTACTGACTTTTTGGAAAAAGGAACATGGTTCCTGGCAGGATTTATGGTCGTAATGAGTATTGCTACTGCTTATGTGGTTCCTACTTCTTCCGGTAAGGGAGGCGATGTGATTCTGGAGCAAGCTCAAAAAGAAGAAAAGACCAATCCGTATAACATGCCTACTGGTACAGCTGCTCCGCAGACAGAAGCTCCCGCAGCTCCTGCCACTACTGCTCCTGCCGCTGAAGATTCAGCTAACTAAAGTTATGTGCGGATGAACCGCAAAAAGAAATAAGAGAGAGGTTGACGCCGAAAAGGTGTCAGCCTCTTTTCTTTTATGCCAGATTTAATTACCTTTGTCGGGATTATGCAATCTGATTAATAATTAATCTAATATAGTACAATGACAGAACAATTAAAACTTAAATTGAATGACTCGAAGGCTACCCGCTGGGGAGCATTGGTGATTGTTGCCATTACGATGATGGCAGCTTACTATGTAAACGATGTGGTAGCACCGCTGAAAACGATGTTGGAGTCGGATCTTGCCTGGACAAGTAGTGATTTTGGATTCTTCACAGGTGGATACAGTTTCCTGAATGTATTCTTCCTGATGCTGATCTGGGGAGGATTAATTCTCGACCGTTTTGGAATCCGTTTCACCGGTAAATTGTCAACCATCCTGATGGTGGGAGGTACGGCACTTGAGTATTATGCCATGACAGGACTTGCCGGTCCGGATGCACAGATCTTCGGTCTTAATGAAATTTTCGGTTATAAAGCAGGGGTATTTGTCGCGTTTGCCGGTTATTCTATTTTCGGTGTAGGTGCGGAAGTTGCAGGTATCACAGTCTCTAAAATTATAGCCAAATGGTTTAGAGGTAAAGAGTTGGCTACGGCTATGGGCGTGCAGGTAGCATTGGCACGTATCGGTTCGCAAGCAGGTTATGCAGTGGCTATTCCTATGGCACGTGCTCTCGGTATCACTACTCCGGTATTGGTAGGATTGATTCTTCTCTTAGGTGGTCTGGTTGCTTTCTTTATTTTTTCAGTAATGGATAAGAAGCTTGACAGGCAGATGGAAGCAGAAGCTATAGCAGCAGGTACAGAAGGGGAGGAAGAGAAATTCTCTTTCAAAGATGTGAAGAATATCCTCGTTAACCCGGGCTTCTGGTTGATAGCTTTGCTGTGCGTATTGTTCTACTCTTGTGTATTCCCTTTCCAGAAGTTTGCTTCCGAACTGATGATTATCAAATATGGTATCAATGAAAACGTAGCAGGAACTTTTGCCGGACTACCGGCCTTAGGAGCACTGATCCTGACCCCTATATTCGGCGGATTTATAGATAAGCGTGGTAAGTCGGCTTCTATTATGATATTGGGAGCTGCCATGCTGATAGGTGTGCACTTTATTTATGCTATTCCTGCCATTAACTATTGGTTGGTAGCTATTGGTTTGATGATTATTCTGGGTATTGCTTTCTCTTTGGTGCCGTCTGCTATGTGGCCGGCAGTTGCCAAGATATTCCCGGTGAGCCAGTTGGGTACAGCTTATGCATTGATCTTTTTCATCCAGAATATTGGTTTGTGGGGGATTCCTACGCTGATTGGTAAAGTACTTGATGTCTATTGTATCGTAGGCAAGAAGGCAGATGGAACGAATCTGTACGATTATACGATACCGATGTGCATCTTTACCGGTATTGCCTGCTTATCTCTTGTGGTAGCCTTTATGTTGAAGAGAGCAGATAAGAAGTATGGCTATCAATTGGAGGAACCTAATATTCAAGGATAAGTAAAAACAACTTATGGATATGGAAACACCTGAAGGAAAAGTCAGTCTGCTGGATGCTATTCCGGTTCGTTGCGACCACATCCTGACCGAATGGGAGGGAGATTACGCTGTAATCTCCTATCCCCGGTTCAAGTATGAGTGGATGCGCAGGCTTTTACTGCCGAAGAGTATGTCTCCTGATATTCATGTCCGCCTTGAAGAACACGGCAGTGCTGTGTGGCGGCTGATAGATGGACGGCGTACGGTACGGGAGATTATTTCACTGCTTGCCGTTCACTTCCAATCTGATGAGAATTATGCTTCGCGAGTCACGACTTATGTGATGCAACTACAAAAAGATGGATTTATAAAATTACTCTCCTCTGTCTACTTTTACCAAAGCTCCCGTATTCGTATCGAATAATACCTTTATAACAGAATTCTTGTTGAATAGAACAGGGGCGAGGTATTCTACTACACCGAATTGCGTAATAGGTATTTCTGCATTATACAGTTCCTCATTGTGATAGTCTAATGTTACACGTGCTCTGCCCGGTACATTGTAGGCAATGCCATCCACTTGTTTCTTGGGATCGGCTTCGGGGATATTAATGCTTTTAAGATCGGCTATCGTAATGTAGACCGGTTCACCTGCCAAGTCGTTGTTTGCTACGATACCCAGTTTCTTAGAGAAGCGGAAGGCAACTTCATGCTTCATCTCTTTGGGGACGATGCGAATGGTGTATATCTTCTCTTCTGTGGTCACCTTACCTGCAAACATTTCCGTCATGGCACGTTCCTGTAAAGTCAGGTTGTCCAGCATGAGTTTCAGTTGTGCACCGTCTTTGGGCATATTGTCTGCTTCACCGCGCAACAGGGCATTCTTACTTTCACGGATACTGTAGATTTCTTTGGCTACCAATTCCGCCATTTTAGCCGTTGAGTTTGACATCAGGATTTCTTCTGTGAGGAAGTCTCGGGGATTGACGTTCGGAGTGTTACCTGTAACTTTGGGTTGAATGGTCGGAGTTGTCTTACGTTGTCCGCTGCCCAGCGGCATGTTGATGGAGTAGACAATACCATCCTTACTCAACTCGATAAGCGGGGCTACGGTTTTGTCTTTCATCTTCACGAAATATACGTTTTCTTTATCGGGTACACCGATTACTTCTGTCTGCATCTTGTCCAGTGTCCAATAAGTTTCCGGTTCGGAAGAGACGTTGTTCAGCCGCAGATAGCGTTCGGCATACTTGGAGAATTCTCCGGGAGTGTAGGTATGTTTGGTGGCTTGTACGGTAAGTTCGATTTCCGTTTTCGGAAGTACGTAAGTTACGCCGTAATCCTTGCCACGTGTGACACCTGCCGTCACTTCTGTTTGCGCTATGGCAGAAACGGAGAACAACAGGGCTGAGAGTAATACTATATTCTTTTTCTTCATAAGTCGCGTTATTTAAACGATTTCGGTTAAGGGACAAAGTTAATGAAGTTATTTTTGTCAAGAGTAGAATTACGGAATATTAACAGAATCGACCGTCTAAGGGAGGTATCGGTGCTTTTCGCTTCATAAGATGGTATGTTTTATCTCATTAGATAGTATGTTTTGCCTCGTTAGATAGTATGTTTTACCTCATTAGATAGTTTGTTTTGTCTCAATAGATGATGTCATTTGACTTGAAGAAGTTTGTTTTTGCTCTGAAAAGGTATCGGATATAAAAAAACAGGGAGAAGCAAATGCTTTTCCCTGTTACTATCTGTGTCCCCGAATCTAAATCAGGATTACGATGACAAATATACGAAATTAAAAACCGGAAGTCAAGCTTTTACCCGGTTATTTTACGAATTGGATGCAAACAGGTTTATCAATACTGATGTCTTGATGGGTATCTGATAACAGACCTGTTACGGGATCTCGTTGGAATACCTGAATGACATGACTGTCTCGGCAGGCGGCCAACAGATATTTCCCGTTCGGAGTGATAATAAAGTTACGCGGATGAATCCCCGTCAACTGATAGCCTACCTTTGCCAACATACCGTTTTCCGGATTCACTTCGAAGATGGCAAGACCGTCACCTTTCAGGCGATTGCTGGCATACAGGTATTTCCCGTCGGGACTGAGATGTATATCGGCACTGCCACGCGCACGAAGTGTGTCGGCTGCAATGGTCTGTATCTTTTCCAGTTTACCATCCAAGTAGCTGAAAGCGGTGATATTACCGGATAATTCGCTGATAAGATACGCGTACTTGCCGTTCGGGCTGAAGGTGAGATGACGTGGACCGGAGTTAGGATCTACGTCAATGGCTTCGGCAGAAGGGTGGGGGATAATGCTCTTCGGATGTATGACAAAGCGCAGGATGCGGTCGGCACTGAAGTCAGTGGCAAAGATATATTTTCCATCCGGAGAGAAGACAGTGCAATGTACATGGGGTGTTGCCTGTCTTTCAGTGTCCGGTCCGCCGGTACTGCCTTCAAAAAGCGTATCGACAGGCTCTAATGAACCGTTCTTTTTCAGCGGGAAGATAGACATGCTACCTCCGCTATAGTTGGCCGTGAGTACTTCTTTTCCATTGGTGGCAACGTAGCAGGGATCGGCTCCCATAGTGGGCTGGCGGTTCAACAAACTGAGTTTCCCTGTTTCCTTATCGAAGGAGAAAGCATTGAGAGCAGCTGTTGCGTCATTCATTTCGCTGACGGCATAGACAAACCTTCCATCTTCTGAAGGGATGAGATAAGACGGGTTGAGCACTTCGATGGAACTGAGCGAGGTGGCAAGTCCCGTTTCCTGGTTGAAGCGGAAGGTGTAAATACCTTTGCTGTTTCCATCGGTGTACGTACCTACCAGCATGGCGAGTTCGTCACTTCCGTTGTTTACGTTTCCCGCTTTGCGGGGTGCGCAGGCTGTCATTGCTAATCCAAGCATACAGAAAAGAAGAGATTTCATTAGTGATTAGTATTTAGTTAATCGTTAATTTTCACTTCCGCCACTCCTACACGGTCATCATTCAACACAATGCGCAAGTCGCTGGCAGTAGTTCCTTTGAACGTATATGAAATCAACTTTCCGTATTCGCTGACTGTACCCGAATAAACTGTCAGGAATTGTCCGCCACCACTTGAAAGCTGGATTTCAAACTCCGCCGGCAAGCCGTTGCCTCTGCTGAATGCAATGGAAACGCCATCTACCTTGGAGCCGTTCTCCAAGGCAAAGGTAATATAATCTCCTTTATTTCCTTCCCAAACAGTATTCATTTTTTTATCGAGCACGTTCATTACACTTTCCGGATTGGTGCTGGCAGTTACGGGAGCATCCGGTTTTGCCTGTGCTTGCATGGGGGCGTTTGGATCTTCTACTGTCAATTTTCCACTCAGGCGGATGTCTTCGGAAGAAGCACCTACCATAATGCTGAAGTCTCCCGGTTCCACCACCCATTCCATGTGCTTATCCAGTAATTCCAGCTGTTTGCGGTCGAGGGTGAAAACTACCTCTTTCGTTTCTCCCGGTTGCAGGTGGATACGCTCAAAGCCTGCCAGATTCTTTTCGTAAGTGGTAACACTGCTCAGGATGTCGCGAACATATAGCTGAACCACTTCATCGCCCGCACGTTTTCCGGTATTTGTTACTTTACAGCGCACAGTTGCCTTTTGGTTCGGTGTAATCACCTTCGGACTGATTTCGATGTCGGAATACTCAAAGGTGGTGTAACTCAGACCGTATCCGAATGAATAGAGTGCACCGTTGACACGCGACATGTTTCCATCCAGTCCCGGATTCTTTCCACCGTCAATCTGTGAAGAAGGTTTGCAGGGGAAATTGAAAGGAATTTGTCCGACACTTTTCGGGAAAGTGACTGTCAGTTTTCCGCCCGGGTTATAATCTCCGAAGAGTACATCGGCTACTGCTGTTCCACCTTTGGACCCCGGATACCATGCTTCTAAAATAGCGGGAACGAACTTGTCCGCCCAATTGATGGATAGCGGGCGACCGTTAATCAGCACCAGTACGACGGGCTTTCCGGTTGCTTGTACAGCTTGAAGCAGTTTCAGTTGTCGTCCCGGAAGATCGAGGCTGCTGCGCGATTTGTTTTCACCGCAGGTACGCTGTCCGCCTCCTAATACGACTACGGCTACATCTGCCTGGCGTGCATTTGCTACTGCTTTATCGATTTCAGCTTGTTCGCTATCTGTCATCGGATAGTCGATAAGTTCGCTTTCCGGCCAGTTGGCGTCTACGAGGTCACAGCCTTTGGTATAGAGCACTTCTGCTTTGCCTTCAGCTTTTTGGCGAATGCCTTCCAGCACTGTGGTTACTTCTACTGCCAAAGGACCGTAGTGTGTCAGTGCGTATCCTTCTGCGTCCGCATTGGGGCCGCAAACTGCTATCTTCTTCACGTTGTTGATATCCAATGGCAACACGTTGTTTTCATTCTTCAATAAGACGAGGCTTTCGCGTGAGGCTTGCAGTGCAAGAGATTCATTCTCAGCTTTCTCTACTTCTTTATCAGCCCCTGCAAGGTCAGTCTGATAGGGAGCATCGAACAGCCCTACGAGGAATTTTACACGCAGAATGTCACGTACACGGTCGTTAATCACTTCTTCGCTTAGTCCACCCTCTTTTACCAATTCGCGCAAAGGCAATACAAATGAATCCGGTGACCGGAAGGTGCAACGTACATTCAGACCGGCTTCTACACTTTGACGCACGGCTTCTTTCATGTCTTTGGCGGTGCTGTGTTTGGTATAGAGATATTCAACGGCATCACTGTCCGAAACCACATATCCCCGGAATCCCATCTCGCCACGCAGGCGTGTAGTCAGCCAATAATAACTGCCTTGTATGGGGACACCGTCGTAATCATTGTACGAGCTCATCACTCCCAATAGTCCCGCTTCCTTTATCACCCGTTTGAAGGGGTAGACATGTATCATTTCCACTTCTCGTGGTGACATTTGCGGGTCTACACGTGCCATACCTTCGCGGGCACCCTTGTTGTTACTGTAAGCAATGAAATGCTTTCCGGTTGCTGCTACCTGATGGTTATGTTGCATGCCGCGTACCATTTCAATACCCAGTTCGGCAACGAGGTAAGGAGATTCCCCATATACTTCCTCATAGCGTCCCCAACGCTGGTCACGGCCGACATCGAGGATGGGAGCATAGACATTGGTATATCCCAACATACGGGCTTCCCGTCCGGTGATTAATCCTACCTGGCGTATCAGTTCGCGGTTCCAGGTATGTCCCAATCCCAGTTGTGTGGGGAAATTGGTTGCACGGTAACTTTCTACTCCGCGGATACCTTCGTTCGTAAAGTCTACGGGGATGCCGAGGCGCGTTTCTTCTATGAAGAAGCGTTG
>OHAS01003047.1_pt1 | contig 11432 bp, 7 predicted proteins | sample 1577131 | NCBI WGS metagenome assembly OHAS01 (sample SAMEA3541566, study PRJEB24748) | human gut metagenome | biome: human gut; feature: human-associated habitat; material: faeces | place: China | collected 2012
GATTGTTATCCAAATAATGTTTCTCAAAAGTCAGTTCCCAAGTTTGTAAAGAGCGGTCAATTCTGAGATTAATTTTGTCAGTGCTATCTGTCGCCTGGCGAGATTTATTCAAAATTACCGAAATACGTAAAAGAAGCAGTAAAGCAAGGACATCTTCATCCGCATAACGAGCAAAAATCGGTAAATCATTCTTTTTAAATGCACCCGTGTGATAACGAGCTAAATTCACCAATAAGCGTTGCTGCTCGCGATCAAAACCCGGTAATTCCATATTTTGCAGAATATAAGCGGAATGTTTTTGCACATTGCGATGATTGATCACTATGCCGACTTCCAATAAACGTGCCGCCCAAATTAACAGATTTTTCATCTCATCAGCATGCTTCTTGGAGACCTCGTCAACACCGCCGTTGAGTGCATACAGCAGGCACTTGGCCAGGTTGGCGCGGGCACCGAAGAACTGCATCTCCTTGCCAATGCGCATGGAGGACACGCAGCAGGCGATGCCGTAGTCGTCGCCGTGGTAAACGCGCATGAGGTCGTCGTTCTCGTACTGGATCGAGGAGCTGGCGACAGAAGTCTTGGCACAGAACTTCTTGAAGTTCTCGGGCAGACGGGTCGACCACAGAACGGTCATGTTGGGCTCGGGGCTGGTGCCCATGTTCTCGAGCGTGTGCAGGTAGCGGTAGCTCATCTTGGTAACGAGCGTACGGCCGTCAACACCCATGCCGCCGATGGACTCGGTGACCCACTGCGGATCGCCGGTAAACAGGGCCTGGTACTCGGGGGTACGGGCAAACTTGACCATGCGAAGCTTCATGATGAAGTGATCCACGAACTCCTGGATCTGCTCCTCGGTGAAGGTACCGTTGGCAAGGTCGCGCTCAGCGTAGATGTCGATGAACGTGGAGGTACGGCCGATGGACATAGCGGCGCCGTTCTGCTCTTTGACGGCAGCGAGGTAGGCGAAGTACATCCACTGGATGGCCTCCTGCGTGTTGGTAGCAGGGTTGGAAATGTCGAAACCATAGGTCTCGGCCATCATCTTGAGCTCGCCGAGGGCGCGGATCTGCTCCTGCAGCTCCTCACGATCGCGGATGTTGTCGGCGGTCATGACCGTCGGGGTGGAAGCCTTCTGGGCCTCCTTGTCCTTGATCAGGTAGTCGACACCGTACAGGGCGACACGACGGTAGTCGCCGATGATGCGGCCGCGGCCATAGCCATCGGGCAGACCGGTGATGATGTGGGCCGAACGGCAGGCGCGCATCTCGGGGGTGTAGACATCGAAGACGCCGGCGTTGTGGGTCTTGCGCTCGAAGGTGTAGCGCTCGACAACGTTCTCGTCGATCTTGTAGCCGTGCTGGCTGGCAGCCTGGCAAGCGATGCGGATACCGCCGTTGACGTGCAGCGCGCGCTTGAGCGGCTTGTCGGTCTGGAGGCCGACGATGGTCTCCTTGTCGCGATGGGCGTTATCGATGTAGCCAGCGGGGTGGCTCACGATACCCGTGACGGTCTTGGTGTCCATATCGAGGACGCCGCCCTGCTCGCGCTCCTTGAGCAGCAGGTCGAGAACCTCGCCCCACAGCTCCTTGGTACGCTCGGTCGGGCCGGCGAGGAACGACTCGTCGCCCTCGTAGGGGGTGTAGTTCTTCTGGATGAAGTCTCGGACGTCAACCTCTCCCGTCCAGATGCCTTCCTTGAAGCCTTCCCATGCCTCCTGCATTGTGTAACCACGCTCCTAGTTACGTGTAATGCGGCGCTCTCTCACACCGCTGCTTATTGAATTCTTGAATGTTAGACCTGCATGACCGGCTTCATTCGCTTTCCGCCGCACATTAGCACAGGGAAAAACGTTTATTCACCTTGGTCTTGCAACCCTAAACCCAAGATTTCACCCGTCTGTGAAGGATAACATAGCCACCCCTCTCATCAGGGCTGTTATATGTTTCTTTTTTTATCACATTAGGTTATTTTTAACAAATCCGCAGGAAACGCAGCCGCCATCAGCTACCGTTCACCGAATTGCTTGATATTTCCCCTTGCCTTTATACGTCCTTCACTCTAGCTGTTATGCCAGCTTTAGCAGAGTAAAGTGCCCCAGAGACCCCACAGAAACTACAGGGCGGCCACGGGATTTCCCCCGGGGCCGCCCTGTGGCATGGCTAGTTATTTAGCTTTGATTGCCGCTTGGCATTAGGCGGCTGCGGCGGCCTTGTCGGTCGTTGCCTTGCTGTGGCCCTGGCCCTCAAAATGCTTGTAGCACCAGCTGGTGACCAGCGGGGTCAAAATGGCCGTCACGATAGCACATGCTGCGACCTGCGCCGTAGCCGTCGCGAGCACCGCGCCGCCGTACATGGCCTCGTTGACGCTTGCCATGGCAGCAGGCGTGGCCACATTGGCTCCGGCGCAGCTCGAAATGGCCGCACCTGCGACACCCGTACCGCCCGTGAGCTTATCGACCGCGATGACGGGAATTGCAAAGACCACCGAGCAGATCACGCCGAGCAGGATGCCGGGAAGACCACCGTTGATAAGCTGGCCAAAGGTCATGGTCGATCCCATGGCAAAGAAGACGAGCACGATGATGGCGGAAAGTGCCGGTGCCATCATCTTCTTAAAGCTGGGGAAGAGGTTACCCAGGATAATGCCGACGACGATCGGCAGGATGGCGCCCACGAGCGACCAGCCGATCGGAGCCTGACCGGCAGCGCCGAGCACGATCATCGTGACCGGAGGGCCGACAACCAGCGTGGTGATTGCGACGGCACCACGTTCGGCCTCATTGCCCATGGTGCCCATCAGTCCAGCGTACATAGCGTTGTTCGCACCCGTGCAAGCGGCCAGCATCACCATGGCCGAGATACCAAACAGGTTGTCGTTGAACACATAAAGGATGAGCAGCGACACGGCAACGACCACGATCTGCTTGACGGCGATGATGATGGCGCCGCGGGCAGCGGCGGCAGGAGCGCTCTTAAACGAAATCGTCGTACCGACGATGAGCAAAAAAGCGCCAACAAGCGGGCCTGCGCCCTGCTGAGTCATGCCAAGCGTAAAACTGCCGAGCGTTTTGAATAGGTCGGGGAACAGCGTGTTGAGCAGGCAGCCCAACAAAAGCGGCACCAAAATATTGGCACCCGGGATGGAGGACATCTTAAAGAACGGCTCCTTTGCCGCCGGCGCCTCCACCGCAGTCGATTCACTCATTTATATCTCCTTTTGATGCGTGCGACACGCGGTCACACGCTCCTGTGCCAGAAAGAAGGCGACGGTCCCGAGTCGCAGGAGCCGTCGCCGAATTAACGTCGCGGGGTATTACCCGTCCAGAACGATGCCACCGTCGCAGTCACCGATCTCGCCGTTCACGAAGCTGGCAAGGTCGGAGGCAAAGAAGAGCACCATCTGCGCGGGCTCGCTTGCCTGGGCGGCACGGCCCAGAGGAATACCGTTGATGATGCGCTGAGAGTTCTCGTCAGAGAGAATCGAGGTCATATCGGTAAGGGTGAGCGACGGGCACACGGCGTTGCAGCGGACGCCAAACTTGCCGCCTTCCTTGGCGACTGCCTTGGTTAGACCGTTAACACCGGCCTTGGAGCTCGCGTAAGCCGCGGTGCCGAGCAGGCCGCCACCGATCTTGCCCGCAACGGAACTCACGTTGACGATAGTGCCGGCATGGGCCGCCTTAAAGTGCGGGTACACAGCATTCATCATAGTGAAGGTACCGTTGAGGTTGATGTCGATGGTACGACGCCACTCGGTGTCATCGATCTCGTCGAACTTCTTGGTGCTGATGACGCCAGCACAGTTGATCAGGATGTTGGTTTGCGGCAGGTCCGTAAAAATCTGCTCGACGGTCTCACGCGCCTTGGGCGCATCGGCAACATCGAGCTGATAGAACTTGTTGCCCTCGCCAAGCTCGACCACAGCGGCCTCGCCCTTGGCAGCGTTCCTTGCGATGAGCGCGACGTGTCCGCCGCCCGCGACGATGCCCTTGGCGATCTCGAGGCCAATGCCCTGAGTGCCGCCGGTAACGATCGCGGTTTTGCCCGTGAAGTCAAATGCCATGACTCCAACCCCCTTGATTCAGGTGTCTCCTTGCGGGAAGTTGGAGCATCGCACGTGGCGATAAATGAGTCCCAGTCGTCATGGTGGTGACAACCCCTCGCCTAACCGCGGGCATAGTAGTTCTTTGAAACGCTTCAGCAATTGAATTTTTTAACTCTTTATGCGCTCTTTATATTGCCCACTGCATGAGGCCCGAATATGCGGGTATCATCTTTCACCGAAAATAGTTTCTAGTGTTAGGGGTTTTCGGTGGAAGATACCGATTTCCATGAGCTTGGGCGTCAACTCTTAACTGAGTTTGGCAGCATGCATCAGCGCATTTCGCGCTTTGCGGACAAAGCTCTCGGCGGCGAGATGGCCGTCATGCGCGCTCTCATGCTCGCTGGCGGCTCGCTCACGCCGAGCGAACTCGCCAATCGTGCCTGGGTCTCGAGCGCCCGCATCGCCAATATCCTACGCGCTCTCGAAGCCAAGGGCTGGGTTGAGCGTGAGCACTCAAAGACCGACCGTCGTCGCGTACACGTCACGGTGACCGACAAGGGATTCCATGATCTCGAGATCAAGCGTCGGGAATTCGAGGACCGCACCGCGGCCTTCCTTGAGCAGTTCGGCGAAACAGATACCCAAGAGATGGTGCGCCTTCTAAGACGTGCCAACGAAATTATCGACCGCAACCAAGAAAGGAGAGATGCCGAGTGAGGATTCTCAAGCTCTTTAAAAAGCATGTCCTGGCACTGTTCGCAGCTATCGTACTTATCGTAATCAGCTGCAACGCCGATCTGGCGCTGCCTACCTATATGAGCGACATCGTCGACGTGGGCGTGCAGCAAGGCGGCATCGCCTCGCCCGTGCCCGACACCATCCGCTCCGAATCGCTCGACGACCTCGAACTCTTTATGAGCGCCAAAGACGCCAAGACGGTAGAGGCTGCGTTTGGCAAGGCAGACAAAAACGGGATTCGCACGTACAAGGGCACCGAGGACGAGCGCGCCGACGGCAGCAAGCTCGCCGACATTATGAGCCTGCCCGAGACCGTCGTCCTTTCGCTCAACCAAGGCATCGACGCCGACTCCATGGGCGACATGACCGGCACGTCCAGCGAGAAAGACAGCGACGCCGCTCAGGCCATGCCCACGCCCGAGCAAATGGCGGCGATGACGCCCGAGCAGCTCGCCGAGATGCAGCAGAAGGCCACGGCGGCCCAGAACATGCAAAAGCAGATTGATGCAGACGGCGGTAAGATCACCATGAAGAGCCTGCGTCTGGGCATCGAAGGCGGTCTGGTAGACCAAAGCAAGCTCGTCGAAAGCGCCAACGAAATGGCAGATAAAATGGGCTCCATGTCGGGGTCCATCGTCACCCAGCGCGCCGTGACCTACGTACAAGAAGAGTACAAAGCGCAAGGCATCGACCCCGCCGACGTGCAGAACGCCTACCTGGGCCGCATGGCGACCACGATGTTTGGGCTGTGCCTCGTGTCGCTCGTCGCCACCATCCTGACCGGCGCCGTGGCTTCGCGCACCGCCTGCTCCATCGCCCGCGACCTGCGCCGCGAGACCTTCAACAAGGTTATGCACTTCTCGCCGGCCGAGGTGGGCAAGTTTAGCCAGGCCTCGCTCATCACCCGCTGCACCAACGACATTCAGCAGATCCAGATGGCCGCAACCCTGTTTATCCGCATGTGTCTGATGGCCCCCGTCATGGGCATCGTCGCCGTCACGCGCGTCCTGGCCAACCATACCGGCCTGGAGTGGACCATCGCGGTGGCCATCATCGCGGTCTCGGCCGTCGTCGGCGTGCTTATGGGTCTCACCATGCCCAAGTTCAAAAAGATGCAGAGCTTTGTGGACCGGGTGAACCTTACCGCCCGCGAGCTGCTCGACGGTCTTATGCCCATCCGCTCGTTCAACCGCGAGGAACATGAGCTCGAGCGCTTTGACCAGGCGTCCCTCGACCTGATGACCACGCAGCTCTACACCAACCGCGCCATGAGCTTTATGATGCCGCTCATGATGCTCGTCATGAACTGCATCACCGTGCTTATCGTCTGGTTTGGCGCGCAGGGCGTGTCCGACGGCGTGATGCAGGTCGGCAACATGATGGCGTTTATCTCCTACACCATGCAAATCGTCATGGCGTTTATGATCCTCACCATGGTTTCGGTCATCCTGCCCCGCGCCGAGGTCGCGGTCGAGCGCGTGGAAGAGGTCATCACTTGCCCCACGAGCATCAACGACCCTGCCTCGCCCAAACTGCCTGCTGCCAGCGCGCCGCGCGGTGAGCTCACCTTCCGTGACGTGAGCTTCCAGTATCCCGCTGCCCGCGCCGACGTCATCAGCGGCGTGAACTTCACCACGCACGCCGGTCAGATGCTCGGCATCATTGGCTCCACGGGCTCGGGCAAGTCCACGCTCGTGCAGCTGATTCCGCGCCTGTACGACGTCACGGGTGGCAGCATTTCGCTCGATGGTATCGACGTGCGTGACATGACCCTTTCCGAGCTGCGCCGCCGCATTGGTTACATCCCGCAGCAGGGTCGCCTGTTCTCGGGCACCGTCGAGAGCAACCTTAAATTTGCCGGCGACATGGTGAGCGATGATGACATGCACCGGGCGGCACGCATCGCCCAAGCCGAGGACTTTATCGCCGAGCGCGAGGGCGGCTACGACTCCCCCATCAGCCAGGGCGGCTCCAATGTCTCGGGCGGTCAGCGCCAGCGTCTGGCCATCGCCCGCGCGTTGGCCAAAAAGCCCGAGGTCGTGGTGTTCGATGACTCGTTTAGCGCACTCGACTACAAGACCGACGCTCGCCTGCGCGAGGAGCTGGCCAAAAACGTTACCGACGCCGCACTCGTGGTCGTGGCCCAGCGCATCGCGACCATCATGCACGCCGACCAGATCATCGTGCTCGACGACGGCCACGTGGTGGGCACCGGTACGCACGAGGAGCTGCTGCACAGCTGCCCGGCGTACCTGGAGATCGCACAGTCACAGCTTTCCGCCGAGGAGCTGGGGCTTACCCAAGAAGAGATTGAAGCCGTTATGGAAGGAGGCGAGCGCTAATGGCAGACGAAACCAAGACTCAGATTCCCAAGCCCACCCGCCAGCGTGGACCCATGGGCCGCATGGGCGGCATGCGTCGCGGCGAAAAGGCCAAGGACTTTAAGGGCACCATGAGGCAGCTGCTCGGCTATATCGGCCAGCACAAGATTGCCGTGTTTGCCGCCGTCGCCTTTGCCGTGTGCTCGGTCGTCTTTAATATCGTGGGACCCAAGGTACTCGGCCAGGTCACCACCAAGCTATTCGAGGGTCTGGTTGCCAAGGTCAACGGCACCGGCGACGTTGACTTTGACTGGATCGCCAAGACGCTCGGCTTTTTGCTCTGCCTGTATCTGGCGAGCTCTGTTTGCAGCCTGATCCAAGGCTGGCTCATGACCGGCGTCACGCAAAAGATCTGCTACCGCATGCGCAAGGAGATCGCCGCCAAGATCGCTGTCGTGCCGATGAGCTACTTCAACGGCCACAGCAAGGGCGACGTGCTCAGCCGCATCACCAACGATGTCGACACGCTGGGTCAGTCACTCAACCAGAGCGTGACACAACTCATCACATCGGTGACGCAGATTATCGGCGTGCTCGTCATGATGCTGTCGATCAGTCTGCCGCTCACCGGCGTCACCGTGCTCACGCTGCCGGCTGCCGCGATTATCCTGACCGTGATGATTCACTTCTCGCAGCCGTACTTCCGCGAGCAACAGCAAGTCCTGGGCGCCGTCAACGGCATTATCGAGGAGGACTTTGCCGGCCAGAACGTTATTCAGGTGTTCGACCGCGCCGAGGCCTCAATCGAGGAGTTCGACCGTCAAAACGACCGTCTCTTTATTAGTGGCTGGCGCTCGCAGTTCCTATCGGGCCTGATGATGCCGCTTATGAGCTTGGTGGGCAACATGGGCTACGTGGGCGTTGTCGTGGTGGGCGCACAGCTCGCGCTGACCGGCAATGCCACGCCCGGCGACATCCAGAGCTTTATCCAGTACGTGCGCAACTTTACGCAGCCGGTGCAGCAGCTGGGCAACGTGAGCAACACGATGCAGTCGATGGCCGCTGCCACCGAGCGCGTCTTTGAGTTCCTCGCCGCGCCCGAGGAGGAGCAGAAGGCCGACGCCCAGATTCCCGAGAAGCGCCCCGGCCACGTTGAGTTCGACCACGTCAAGTTTGGCTACACGCCCGACAAGACCATCATCCACGACTTTAGCTGCGAGGCACAGCCCGGTCAGACTATCGCCATCGTCGGCCCCACCGGCGCCGGCAAGACCACGCTCATTAAGCTGCTGCAGCGCTTCTACGACGTGGACGGCGGTTCACTGCGCGTCGAGGGCGTCGACGTGCGCGACTGGGACCGCGCGGCACTGCGCGGCGAGTTTGCCATGGTGCTGCAGGATACCTGGCTGTTTAACGGCACCATCCGCGAGAACATCCGCTACGGACGTCCCGATGCGACTGACGCCGAGGTCGAGGCCGCTGCACGCGCCGCACGCTGCGACCACTTTATCCATACGCTCGCCGGCGGCTACGACTTTATGATCAATGAGGAGGGCACCAACCTCTCACAGGGCCAGCGCCAACTCGTGACCATCGCCCGCGCCATTTTGGCCGACCGCCCGGCGCTGATTTTGGACGAGGCGACTTCCAACGTCGATACCCGTACCGAGGAGCTTATTCAGCGCGCCATGGATGCGCTGATGCAGGGCCGCACGAGCTTTGTCATCGCGCATCGCCTGTCCACGATCCGCAACGCCGACGTGATCTTGGTGATTCGCGACGGCGACATCGTCGAGAAGGGCACGCACGACGAGCTGCTCGTCCAAGGCGGCTTCTACGCCGACCTGTACAACTCGCAGTTCGACGAAGCGGCGTAACAACCGGCGGCAAACAACCGCAATACCCAAAGAATGGGGGCGCAGGACAACCAGCGCCCCCATTTTTCGTTCTGCGGCCCTTGGACCGCATCCCCTGGAGCCGAATTGACGGTCCTTTCCAGCCCCTGTGGGCAAAAAATGGCAAATATGAGTACTGTTACCTTTTTAGTAACAGCCGAAACAGCCCCATATGCTGCCCGCACGGCTTGCAAGCGCCCCTAAATTACTCAAATAGTTCTATAGCGGGCTTATATGTGTTAAGGTTAATGAACATATTTTCTGTTATGTCTATTATCTTATGCCGGCAATATGACACTACGATAGCAACAGTACTCATATTTGCCATTTTTTGCCCACAGGGCCTGGAAAAGGCCAACAGGGTAGTCATTGGGGACGTTCTTAAACGACCAGTCAAACAAGAACGTCCCCAACGACTACTTAAAAACGGGAGATTATCCACTCTCATTCTGCGAGCACTCATTTAAGTCTGTCCCCAATGAGTGCCCGGCAGCAACGGGACCGCCGATGTCTTGGCAGAGTCAGCGAAAACCCGCGTAACTAAACCCGCTCCGCGATCTCGTGAATGAGGTAGTCGGTCTTTTCCCAGCCCAGGCACGGATCGGTGATCGACTTGCCAAAGACACCGCCGTCGACCGGCTGGTTGCCGTCCTCAAGGTAGGACTCGATCATAAAGCCCTTGACCAGCCTTGAAATGGCTTCGTTGCGGCGGCAGCTGTCGAGCACCTCCTTGCAAATGCGATACTGCTCCAGCGGACGCTTGCCCGAGTTGTCGTGGTTGCAGTCGATGACCGCTGCCGGATTGGCATAGCCGGCGTGCTCGGTATAGCGCTCGGCCAGGCGCTCGAGGTGCTCGTAGTGGTAGTTGGGGTAGGTGCGCCCATCGAGACCGATGTAGCCACGCATAACGGCGTGCGCGAGCGGATTGCCGTCGCACTCGACCTCCCAGTTGCGGAAGATGAAACTCTGATGCGCCTGAGCGGCGTAGATGGAGTTGAGCATGACGGTGGTGGAGCCGGCAGTGGGGTTCTTCATGCCCACCGGCACCGAAATGCCGCTCGACACCAGACGGTGCTCCTGGTTCTCGACCGAGCGCGCGCCCACAGCGACGTAGCTCAGCAGATCGACAAGGTACTGATAGTTAGAGGGGTAGAGCATCTCGTCGGCGGTAAAGAAGCCGGTCTCCTCGATGACGCGCAGGTGCATGTGGCGAATGGCCTTGACGCCCTCGAGCAGGTCATCGGGCGCCTCGGGGTCGGGATTGTGCAGTAGACCCTTGTAGCCGGTACCCTTGGTGCGCGGCTTGTTGGTGTAGACACGCGGGATGATGATGAGCTTGTCCTTGACCTCCTCGGCGGTTTTGGCCAGGCGGTTCATGTACTCGAGGACCGAATCCTCGCGATCGGCAGAGCACGGGCCGATGATGAGCACCTTGCGCGCGTCCTCGCCGGTAAAGACCTTGGCGACCTCGGCGTCGAATGCCTGCTTCTTAGCGGTAAGCTCGGCGGAAAGCGGCATTTCTTCGCGGATCTCCATGGGGATCGGCAGCCTGCGTTTGAAATCCATGGCCATAGGGGCCTCCTCAATCTATAGAGAGAGCAAAAAGCGTATTGTCGAGTGCTCGGCATTATCCGCTGTCGCACGCTAAAGTGCAAGCACAGCCTACTAAAAAGGGAATGAATCGACACAAGGGCCCGCTCACCACGAGAGTGGATAATCTCCCGTTTTTGGCCCATGTTCGCGCTCAAAGTGGGAGATTATCCACTCTCGTCGGGCAAGCGTCCGAAAATCCTCACTCGTGACCCCTTTTCCTCCGTCCCCGAGGGATCGGGGCTCGCCTGCCGAATGATTGATGCGGCCGCCCTGCGTCCATGTCACACTCAGAGGTGGCCTGACCCAACTTGGAAGGAGCCTTCATGAGCCTTGACAACGTAACCCTGCGCGCCGCCACGCTCGACGACCTGACCGGCATCGCCGCCATCTACAACCAGCTGTGGTGCAACACGCTGCGCAACCGCGGCGACGTCGAAGCTGCCGATTTCTGCGCGCGCTTTAACATCGCTATGCAGCTGCAACGCTCACCTATCGCGCTTGTCGCCGAGGCCGAGGGCCGCATTATCGCCGCCTGCTGCATCGGCATCTTCGAGGACGGCAAGCCGCGCACCAACCCCACGTGGGAGTCCTGCTACAACGAGATGCTCGCCCAGGCAACCGAAATGGCAAAGGCTGCCGACGCCAAGCTCGAGGGCTCGCTCTTCGGCGACAGTCGCGAAAAGGCCACGGCGGATCGCTTTGCCGCCACAGGCAACGAGTATGCCCAGCCGGGGCACAAGTGCTATCCATCCCCCTGGCCGACGGCGGCGAGGGCACGGTGGAGGTTGTTATTGTGGGAGACGGCATGAGCCGCGACGCCCTTGAGCAGGAAATTGCC
>OHAS01003051.1_pt1 | contig 11426 bp, 6 predicted proteins | sample 1577131 | NCBI WGS metagenome assembly OHAS01 (sample SAMEA3541566, study PRJEB24748) | human gut metagenome | biome: human gut; feature: human-associated habitat; material: faeces | place: China | collected 2012
TCAATACGGATGTAGAGCGTTTTGAGCAGATTGTTGCTCAGAAGCGTGCGGGATTAAACCGGTAATCAGGACTGCCCAATAAGAAAGGAGCTGTTCCATGACCTGTCTGGACAACGCAACAAAAGAACAACTTGCATCGCTGTGCAAAGAAAAGGAAATCCCTGTTTTGTGGGAAGAACCAATGAAGCATTATACCAGTTTTCAGATTGGTGGTCCTGCGTCGGCAGTATGTATTCCCAAAAATCGGGAACAGCTGTCCTGCTTGCTCTCGTTTTTGAGAAAAATGCAGATAAACCATTGGTTTGTTGGAAATGGTTCCAATCTGCTGATCTCGGACGAAGGATTAAAAGGTGTTGTGATTCTGCTGGATTCTGATTTTGACGGGGAAATTTTGATCAGCAACACGGTTCTGGAAGCTCCGGCAGGGAAAAAGCTGTCCTCTGTGTGCGCTGCAGCGTGTCCTGATTATGGTTGTAGTCGCTTGCATCCTTTCCACGGTACAGTGGTCCGGCACCTTCTTTATGGTAAGGATAGCTGTATTCATCCCAATACTTGCGCAGTCCTTCGTCACGGCTGTATTCCATAGCCCACATGGGGTGATGGGCACTTTTGTTGATGTAAAGCATTTCACCTCCATATTCAGCTTCCCGTATATCCAGCATCTCGCGCGATCCGATGGCTCGTCCGCCGTACGGATCATATTCGTCACGTATGGCTTTCATTTCCAACATATGCTCACGGCTGATGGATTCATTTCCCGATTCATAGAAAAGGATGCTCGGATTGTTACGATTGTATATGATAGCATCGCGCATCAGTTCTTTTCGTTGTTCCCATTGCCTGCCGACACAGTCCTTTTCAGCGTCACCTGCCGGCATAGCTTGAATCAGTCCTACACGGTCGCACGATTCAACGTCCTGTTTCCAGGGGGTGACGTGCATCCAGCGAACCAGATTGGCATTACATGCTGTCATTAATCCATTGCTGTAATCGCTTAACCAGGCCGGTATGCTCATACCTACTCCCGGCCACTCGTTGCTGGTTCGTTGTGCGAAACCTTTCATTTGCAGTACACGGTCGTTCAGCCAGATTTTACCATCACCGAAGCGCGTCTTGCGAAACCCTGTGCGGGTGGATACTTCATCTACTTTCTTATTATCTACCCACAGACTGGTCTTTATTGTATAAAGATATCCGTAACCCCAACTCCAGAAGTGCAGGTTTTCCACTTCTGCCGCCGCTTTCAGTGTAGCGGTTTCTCCGGGTTTCACCAACACCGGTTCACAGGAAAAAGTCTTCACTGTATTTTTGTCCCGGTCTATCACTTCCACTTGGTAGGAGACAAGCTTATTCTTCCGATGTTCATTTTTTATTTGAGATTCCGCATGAATGGTTGCCTTGCGCGACTTCACATGGATATCGTCAGCATATACATATACGCCTGTTGTTTTCAGATTGCTATATAAGGGGAGGGTTTGATAGAGTTTATCCGTGACGTGCAACCATACATTTTTAGGTATCCCACCATAATTGGCATTGAAGTTCCGGTTGTTCCACTGATACTTGGTATCCGTATTCCGTTCTTTGTAATCCCAGTTATTGTCAATGCGGATGGCGATTACATTTTCCTGTCCATATTTTATATGAGGTGTCAGGTCGAAACCGACGGCCATAACTCCGTTCTCGTGGAAGCCGATGTATTTGCCATTGATATAGAAATCAGCACCCTGACGTACACCTTCAAATTCGATAAAGACTTTTTTCTGGTGATTGTTTGCGGGGAGGCGAAAATGTTTCCGATACCATACGATGGTATCTGTAAAGTGTTCGATGCTCAGTCGGAAAGCTTCGTTTTCATTGAAAGCATAAGGTAATGTCACTTCTTTCCAATCCGCATCCGCATAATTTATTTTTTCTGCTCCGGATTTATCTCCTACGGATAGTAACCAACCTGAATTGAAATTATATTTATCCCGTGATTCGGAAGCTGACGCATGTAAACTTGTCCATAGAAAGGTCAGCAAAAATATGGAAAATAGGTGTTTCATAGTTTTATCTCTTTTTGATTAGAATACAAAAGTACGGTAAAATATATTATTCCTCACTATGCATAATAAAACAAAACGAGTTCTGGGTATTTACTCCCAAAACTCGTTTGTCTGTTCTGTAGAATCAATTAATAACCGGGATTCTGCAGGGCGTCCTTTTCCTCTTTGCTCAGAGCACTGCCGGATGCATTGGTAATACCATCCAGGAATGATTGTGGAATGGGGCGATAATAGTGTTTAGATGAATTAAACTCACCGATACCTCTGGATACACCATCATTAAATTTGTGCCAGCGTGTGTCTAATGTTTTGGTACGTGCCAGGTCTTCCCAGCGGAGCAACTCACCGCAAAGTTCACGAGTACGTTCATTCAATAAGAAACACATCATCTTGTCTGCATTACTGCTACAACCTAATTCTGTATAGATGGGGGCATCTGCAGAAGAGTTATAAACATCTTCTACACTGCTTAGTATCATTGCATTCTTGGTGGAAGCCGTTGTTTCCTGTCCTTCCATATTATTGGATTCATAGTAAGTATTGGCATCAGAATAGATTGCACCGTCAGCGGAATAACCTCCACCTTTGCCGGAGCAATAAGAATTGTTCTTGTATGACTGACCGCCATCTACATTTTTGCTACGATCTTCGCCGGCCGCATAGCCTGCACGTTCACGAAGTTTGTTGATCCATTCGATTGCATTGCTATAATTAGACTCACCCTTACGGATATAGGCTTCTGCAATCATCAGAACGTCATCGGCCGAACGGGCGATAATGGCGTCGCGTGTACCGAACTGCGAAGCGATCGAGTTACGATATCCATCGCGGAATTTGGACAAAGCTACAGAACGTTTGTGAGGAATGATACCATAATAGTTACCTGTATAAGAGGATACATTCCAGCTATGAGCTTGGCTTTTGAAATAGCGAACATAAGTATGGGTATTACAAATAACACCGTTTTTCAGCACGTTCTGAGTCGGATCATTCACATACGATTCATAACGGGTATCTCCCGGATTATTCACGATATATTTGAGACCAAGCTCACCAGCAACAAAACGTTTATCGCCTTCTTTCGCTCCTGCGGGAGCATATCCGCTGGCAATGTCTTCTTTAGTCCAGGTGGGCGCACCGTTTGTATCGTTCGCTCCGTAACAGGTGATGAATGATTTCCAGAAGCGAGAGTCGTTTACGCGGTCAAACACCTGCATGGTATATTCGGTTGCACTGACATACGAGAATTCACGTCCTCCTGAGATATCACGTTTGGTTCCCGCCATATCTTGATATACGGAAGGATAGTAAAGATGCATTTGATTACCGTAGCGTCCCCATGTGGCTTCGTCATTGGAGAATTGAGCGGCTAAAATAACTTCACTTACTTTTTCATTCGCTCCATTGGGCTCATTATAATCCCACAGTTCTACATAGTTAGTGCACAGGGGATGTGCTGCAACTACTTCCTGTCCGTATTTGATGACAGCATCAAGGTCAGTTGATACATAACTGCTGTTCCAGCCGCTATACAATTCTGAAGCACGGAATAAATGGGCTTTTGCCAGGAAATGTGCGGCGGCATATTTCGTGATGCGCCCTGTCGCTTCCCCTTTTTGAGGCAATAATCTATATGCCTCTTCCAGGTCTGCTATAATTTGAGCATAGATTTCTTCTTCACTGTTGCGTGTAAAGTAAGTCTCTGCACTGGTTGAAGGAGTCAGTTTCAAGGGGACTCCTCCGAACTGCTTTACCAGTTCAAAATATGCATAGGCTCTTAAGAAATAACCTTCTCCCAAGCGGGAATTGTAAGTTGCACTACTCTGATTATAGTATTGCGGCATATTGCTGATAATGATATTTGCCGGTTCTACTAATCCATAATAATTATCCCACATCGGCTGGTTGGCACCGTTCTCAGAAGAATTTAAGTCTTGGCTATAGTGATTCCATGCCGGCATGGTGTTGTTGGCATCTGTAAATTCGTCTACACCCATGTTATGGCATTCGATAGCCCAGATGTAGTTGAATTTGAATTTCAGTTTCTGATAAGCACCTGTCACCAATTCGTCCAGACCTTCCTGCGTCTTGAAACGGTCTGTGCTGTATTGGGTCTTTAAATCTTCATCCAAAAAAGATTCGCTGCATGAAGTCATTGAACCGCCTATCACACTGGCTAATGCGGCTGCAAATAATATTTTGTTTAATTTCATAATGTTCTTTCTTTTTTAATGGTTTGTTAGAATCCGATGTTAACACCAATTACAAAACTCTTGATTGTGGTAGGCGAACCGAATGTCTTCTTATTGTTGTCATAGTTCATTAAATCTGTATCCAGCCAGTCGCAAGCCTTGTAAATGGAGAATGGATTCATGGCCTGTACATATACCTTCAAATTGCTGAGTCCTGTGTTCTTCAGCTGTTTCGTTGTGAAGTTATAGCCTAATGAAATATTACGGACTTTGATGTAAGATCCATCCTGATAGCCCATAGAAGAACTGTAGGTATCGGCGGCTTCACCGTTTGACCCCGGAGAATAATATTCTGCGTTTTCGTTGGTGCCTGCTACCCAGTAATCAATTTTACGTTGCATGTAGCGTCCATCCAAGGTGAGTGAACCTTGGGGTACATCAAATCCCCAACGTGAAAGAATGAAGACAGACAGCTCGAAGTTCTTGTAATTGAATGTGTTAGTCCAGCCTGCTGTCCAGCGAGGACGTACGTGGCCTACAATCTGACGGTCGTTGGTTGCATCAATCTTATCATCATTATTAAGGTCTTTTACTTTGATCTGACCGGGTTTGCGGCCATATACGGCTGCTTCTTCCGCTTCCGAAGTTTTCCAGATACCATCATACACATAATCATAATATACACCGATTTCTTCTCCGACGAACCAGTTATTGTTTACGTCTTCAGTTCTGCCGTTGGACAGTTCATCAATCTTGTTTCTATCCATTGACCAGGTTACGGTACTGTTCCAGGTAAAATCTTTAGTCTCAACGGGAACAGCATTTACCTGTAAGTCGATACCCCAACCGGAAGTCTTACCGACGTTGGCATAAGTAGAAGTATAACCTGTCAGTGAAGGTATGGACATGGCCAGCAACAAATCATTGGTTTTAGTCTTGTAAGCATCAATACTACCGCTCAGTCTGTTATTAAAGAAGCCGTAGTCAATACCCAGGTTGTATTGCGTTGTTCTTTCCCATCCCAGTTCGGAGTTGGCCATCTTGGCGGGATCTTTTGCAGAAGGATCTGAAGGAACATAACCCAGAGAGGAGTCTGTCTGTCCCCAGTTGTAATACAAACCGGTGATGGCACCTTTGGTAGCATAAGCATCAATTGCAGCATTTCCGGTTACACCGACACCGAAACGGAGTTTTAATTGACTGAGCCAGTTAATGTCTTTCATGAAGTTTTCCTGATCAATGCGCCATGCCAAAGCTGCAGAGGGGAAACTGGCCCATTTGTGTCCCGGAGCCAACTGTGAGGCACCATCCCAACGCATGGAAGCTGTCAACAGATATTTATCTTTGAAACCATAGTTCACGCGGACCATATAAGATGCCATTTGAGTTTCAGTCAGTCCTGTACCAAAGGAACTCAGAGTGCCGGCAGTACCTAAATTGTACCATAACTCATCGGCAGAAGCAACGTTAGTGGCTCTCATATCGCCCATTTCGTAGTGATATGCTGAAGCTGACTGCATTAATGTCAGACCTAAATTATGGTGTTCGGCAAATCTCTTATTATAATAAATCAGGTTGTCCAATGTCCATGAACGCTTCTGTTCGTTTTTGTACTGTGCGCCGTTGTTACCATCACCATTGATACCTCCGGCGGCATTTGCAATTCCTAACGTATAGTATTGGAATTCAGGACCGAACTGGAGTCTGTACGAAAGACCTTCCAGCGGTTCCCATATTTTCCCGAAATCAACCTGGGCATACATACTGGCGTTGGCACGGAAAGTACGACGTTGGTTGGTGTTGTAGTCCAATTCCCGAATCGGATTGATGATATTTACGTCACCATTAGGATTACGAATGGAGTCACCGTTTGAATCATAAGGCACAGTCCAGGGGAGCATACTTCTTAAAGCATTGTAAAGGTCGCCCGAACCGGTTACTGATTTGGAGAAATTGTAACCGTAATCCTGATCCGAATAAGAAGCAGTGATTGAAGTTCCCATTTTGAAGAAATCTATCGGATTAATGTCAAATGAGGTCTTCAGGGTATAGCGTTCGTAAGCCTGTCCCGGTTGTGTACCTTTCTGGTTTAAATAACCGAATGAGGCATATCCCTGGAATTTTTCTGAACCGCCTGATGCACTTAAAGTATGCTCGTGGGTGATACCGGTTTGCTTTCCGTTGGCTGCCCAGTCATAGGAACCGACTTTTGAAGCATCATAAGTTCCGTTTGACCATGCTTGCTCAATATTTGCCCATGAAGCGGCGACGCTGCCGAAAATAGCTTTATCAGTTGTATAATCGGGAGTTGCAGAAGCATAAGAACCCATGTTATACTTGGCAGTACGTGCATAGTCCAACCATTCTGCCGCACTCATCATCTCGGTTACATCATGCAATGTCTCAAAAGTGACTGTACCGGAATAGTTCAGCGTCACTTTTCCTTGTTTACCTTTCTTGGTAGTCACGAGGATTACGCCATTTGCACCGCGGGAACCATAAATGGCAGTTGCAGAAGCATCTTTCAGAATGTCGATAGCTTCAATATCCGAAGGATTGATGTTTTCGATGCCGCCGGTTTGGATAATCATACCGTCAACAACATACAAAGGACCTTGCTCCGCATCGATAGAACGTACACCGCGGATATTGATACCACCGACTTCACCCGGGCGTTGGCTGGATGTGATGTCCACACCCGCAGTTTTTCCCTGCATTCCTTCCAGCGCATTCTTGACAGGCATCGCTTTCAGTTCTTTTTCGCCTACGCGAGCCATAGCACCGGTTACGTCACTCTTCTTCTGAACGCCGTAACCTACTACTACAACTTCATCCAGCATGGCATTATCTTCCTGTAATGTCACTTGTAAATTCGTTTTCCCGGCAACGGAAATCTCCTGATCTTGATAGCCTATGAAAGAAATTGAGATAGTACCTTTATCCGGTACGTTGGAAAGAGTAAACCTGCCGTCCAGATCAGTGATAATTCCGTTAGTAGTACCTTTCACTACAACATTAGCACCGATGATCGGTTCTCCGGTTTGGTCAACCACAGTGCCCGAAACTGTTTTGCTTTGCGCATAAGCCCCTATAGCCAATACTGAAAACAAAGCGATGAGGAACAGCCGCTGGAGTTTACCCGTGCGACCAAACAAGCTTAAATTCTTGCTGTTTTTCATACTTTAATTATTAAGTTAAACAAAAGTTAGTTTTCTATTCTCTTAGGAGATTCTCAGGTCTCCTTGCTGTGAAAAAGTGTTGCAAATATACATGTATGGGGTAGAAAAGGGAATGTAGGATTGTGTCAAAGCATGGAAAATTCCGTCTTTCTGACTCGAAAATTGTGTCAATACTCATGGCTAAAATCAAAATGAATAGTCCCAATGGCATTTTAATTATTCCGGGCTTTCATATTAGTAATGTTGGCGATAGGCAGGTGAATATATAGGCCTATAGACTGCAATACTTAATAAATCTAAATGTTTTAACCTTTATGCACACTTCTCTATTATTAATTGCTTCCTTTAGGCAAATAATTGTCTTTTAAAGGCATCCTTTTTTTTAATCTTAATATTTTATGGACATTCGAAAGGTATATTTACTTATCCTGTTATGCACATTCTGTATCTTGTCTCCGGTGTATACACAGCAGTCTCTTTCTGATGAATTCAGGAAAGTGGCAGGAGATTATGCAGCGCTTTATACCAGTAAAGTGGAAGTGGGCTATAGTCCATATCTCTATATAAACCATCCTTATTGGGATACGGATGAGTTTAAGAAAGGAGCGGTTTGCTATGGTGGGTTAGTGTATACCGACCTGCAACTTCGATATGATACTTTTAAGAAGCAATTGATCGTAATTACTCCCGAAAAACGAATACTCCTCCAGGTTGACATGAGGAAAGTAGACTATTTCATTATTGGAGATAAAAAGTTTGTGCCGCATAACGATACTTTTGCTGCAATCCTATATGATAGTCCGCAAATGCGATTGACTCAGTATGTTCAGTGCAAAATGGGGACGCCTGTTGAGAAAGGACGGATCAGCTATAGACAGTTCGAAAAGCCTGCACGTTTTGTTTTGTCTAAAGATGGGGTGGACCATACCGTGACTTCCCGTTCCAGTTTTCTGAAGCTCTTTCCGGCTTATAAGAAACAATTGAAGAAGTATGCAAAGGAAGAGCAATTGAGTTTTAATACGCTCTTTCGTGCAGAGTCGTTGACTGAGCTAACAAGACATGCAGATTCTCTAATTAATAAGAAATAGTTATGACAATATATAAAATAAGGTATATAGCAGCCATTCTGTTTATTATATCTCCTTTCGTGGCATTTGCACAGCAGCAGGCAGGAGATAGTATTTCTATTTTTGAACTGATAGATGCCGTTGAGAAAAACACTTTGTGCCGCATCTATACGACGATTGCAGAGCCGTTTAAAGTGAAAAAGGCTGAGACCTTAAAACCTACTGCTGAGAGTCTGCGACAAGCATTGACTGCAACACGTTATAAAGTTACTGTCTATGGCAACCGGATCTTCGTTCTGCCCGAAGCATTTTTATCTACCACGCTTACTCCGATCTTGAAAGGAGAACAGATGAAGGAAGAAGAACAGGCCTCTTCTTTTATTCCTGTCGTAAAATCTTCTTCGGAGAATAAGGTTTACGAGATAGGGAACAGATATAAGCCTTCTTCGGAAGAGATGGTGGTGCTGACCGGAAAAGTAACGGATTTCAAGTCCGGACAGAATCTGGAAGGAATTAACATCGTCCACCGGGAACCGTGGGTTGCCACAGCTACCGACCGTCAGGGGAATTTTACCATTAAGCTTCCCGTCGGATATAATACCATTGAAATCAATGGACTGAATATAAAGGAAACACGCCGGCAGTTCATGGTGTATGGAGAGGGAGCTACCCACATAGAACTGGAAGAAGAAAACCATTTGCTGGATGAGGTTCTCATCGTCTCCGGGCGTGTGCAGAATGTAAGGAGCACTCAGTTGGGAATGGAGAAGTTCCAGCCTAGTTTACTGAAGAACATTCCTACAGCTATGGGGGAGGTGGATTTACTGAAGATACTTCAAACTCTTCCGGGTATCAAAACTGTGGGGGAGGCATCCAGTGGCTATAACGTGCGCGGAAGTGCTGCCGACCAGAATCTGTTGTTGCTGAATAATGGAACTATTTATAATCCGAACCACTTATTCGGTTTTTTCACCGCCTTTAATTCGGACATGATAAAGGATGCGGAACTTTATAAAAGCAGTATTCCCAGTCAGTATGGAGGGCGTATTGCATCCGTGCTGAATATAACAAGTAAGGAGGCGAGTAAGGAGAAGTTTACGGGTTCGGCGGGCATCGGACTTGTCACCAGTAAACTGAATCTTGAAATACCGATCATTAAAGAGAAGACTTCACTTCTTTTGAGCGGACGTACCACATATTCAGACTGGATCATGAAGATGCTGCCCGAAAAGAGTGGCTACCGTGATGGTAAAGCCGGATTTTACGATTTGGGAGGCGTATTCTCGCATACATTGAATGAGCGTAATAAACTAAATATATACGGCTATTACAGCCATGACCGTTTCGCTTTTAACGATAACCAGAAGTACGCTTACAACAATATGAACTTCTCTGCAAACTGGAGAAGCATATTCTCTGAGAAGCTGACGGCAAATTTCTCTTTCGGTTATGATCATTATGATTACCGGAATGATGAATCGGTAGAAGAGGCGGCAGCTGCCCGCTTGTCATTCGCTATCAACCAATGGTTTGGAAAGGTTGATTTTAGTTACAAGCTGGATAATAACCATACCTTGAACTTTGGGCTCATGAGCCAGTTCTATAATATCAACTCAGGAACTTATGAACCACTGCATGAAAGTTCGCTGGTGAAATGGGACCAGCTTCAAAAGGATAAAGCGCTGGAAAGTGCCATTTACATTGGAGACCAATGGGAGATAACCCCTAAACTATCCGTAAATGCGGGTATACGCTATTCCATGTTCAACCTTTTGGGCCCGCGCACGTATTATACTTATCAGGATGGTATGCTTCCTTCTTCCACCACCGTTGTTGACTCTGTATCAGTGGGTGGCGGAAAAGTGGTTAAGACCTATCAGGGGCCGGAGTTCAGATTGTCTGCCCGCTATGCTTTCAATGATGACTTCTCAGTAAAGGCAGGCTTCAACACTATGCGGCAGTATATTCATAAAGTATCGAATACTACCATTATGTCGCCTACGGATACCTGGAAACTGAGTGATACGAATATTAAACCCCAGAATGGCTGGCAGCTGGCAGCAGGGGCATATTATAATACACCCGGCCAGGTATTGGAGTTGTCGGTGGAAGGGTACTATAAGAAACTGAACGATTATCTGGATTATCGCAGTTCGGCCAGGCTGATCATGAATCATCATCTGGAAACGGACGTGATTAATACGGAAGGATATGCCTATGGCGTTGAATTCCAGGTAAAGAAGCCGTCCGGCAAGCTGAACGGATGGGCCAGTTATACGTATTCGCGTACTTTCCTGCGCCAGAATGACCCGCGCATAGCCCGCCCGGTCAATGGTGGAGACTGGTATCCGACGGAGTATGACAAACCGCATGACTTCAAGTTGGTGGGAAACTATAAGTTTACCCGTCGTTACAGTGTGTCTTTCAATATGGATTATAGTACGGGTCGCCCTACTACCATTCCTGCCGGACAATATTACGACCAGGGATTGCAATCCATGCAGGTGTACTACACGGACCGTAACAGTTACCGGGTTCCCGATTACTTCCGTCTTGATCTTGCTTTCAATATAGAGCCGAGCCATCATCTGACTCTGCTGACGCATAGTTCTATTTCCTTCGGTGTCTATAACCTGACCGGAAGGAAGAATGTTTATTCCATTTATTATGTATCTGAGAATGGTAGTGTGCAGGGATATAAGATGTCCATTTTCGGCGCTCCTATTCCTTTTATTACTTATAACATAAAATTCTAAAGGGATATGAAGAAAAGAACGACTATAATAATCCTGATAAGTTTGCTTGGTTTTACTTTGAGCAACTGTATAGATGAGTTCGATGCTAAGATTCCGGACGGCGGTGTAGGCTTGCTGGTGGTTGAGGGTAATATTATATCAGACAGTACTGTCGTGTTTTCATTGAGCCGTACTTTTTCCTTAA
>OHAS01003059.1_pt1 | contig 11405 bp, 8 predicted proteins | sample 1577131 | NCBI WGS metagenome assembly OHAS01 (sample SAMEA3541566, study PRJEB24748) | human gut metagenome | biome: human gut; feature: human-associated habitat; material: faeces | place: China | collected 2012
TTATAATATATGGTGTTAACTCAAATAAAAATTTTCTGAACTGTTTTTTAAATGCAAATACAACTAAAAAGAAATAACTGATTATAAAATTTACTATAAAAGATATTGATACCCACAATGCCAATGTGTATATAGTCTTACCACTAAATATACCTACCAATATCGATAAGACAGTTATTGCAGTATTTATACACCCTTGCATAAACATTAGTCTTGTATTTCCCAAAGCCTGGAACGCAGCACCAGCACTAGAACTCATCATCTGTGTGGCAATCGATATAGCAAGCAACTTAAAACAAATAATTGAATTACCCCAATTACTTCCATACATAATATGAATAATTTCTGGTGCAGCAAAAATACATATTGCCTCTGCCCAAACACCTATCGCCATTAATAGCTTTAAGATAGTCATATATTTCTGATAAAGAATCTCTTTACTATTTTGATAATCAGATAAGATCGGATGTAAAACTGGAGTAATAATTCCAGACAAATTACTTACAGGATACTGCATTAATGTGTAAGCTTTGTTGTAATATCCTAATTGAGTGCTACCAATAAATCTACCAGCTAATAAATTATCTAAGTTTCTTGAAAAATAATTTAATAAGTTAAATGCAAACTGGAATATTGAATAACTAGCAACCTTCTTCAAACCACTGTTATCATATTTAATTACAAATTTAGGTTTTGTAGTAATTACATTCCAGATAAAAGTAAACATAGCTGAAAATATTGCCTGTGCTACTAAAGCGTAATATCTAGCACCTAAAAATGCTAAAATTATGGTTAATACTGCAGACAAAACATAAACGATGACAGTTCTTACTGCTATTGTTACAAATTTTTTGTCCCTATTTAAAATTCCATTCGGAACCATATTTAAAGCATTAAAGAACAGAGAGATACTCAATAATTTCCCTACATTAACATATACACTACTTCCATAAAATTCAGCAATTATATAAGAAAAAAAATAGAAAATTACCATTAATATTACTGATATATATACTGTAAAAGTATATATATTATCAATATCTGACTTAGTTAAATCTTTTCTTTGAACTATCGCTGTACTCAAGCCCATATCAGAAAAAGTAGTAAAAAATGTAGTAAATACTACAACGACTGCTACAATCCCATAATCATGTGGTGTTAACAGTCGTGCGAGTATGATTTCAACAACAATAGATAATAATATTTTGGAATACTTACCTACTGCATTAATCATGCTAGCTTTCTTTATAGAAAAAGTACTATTTTTCATAATATAACCTATACTTTCCCTTTCAATTTATTAAACAATTTAAACTCTTTATTTAATTCATTCCATTTTTTATCATTATTATTTTCAATACCCGTATTCTTAACAAATAATCCTCTTTTTTGTGCACTAGGAATATCATATCTTCCTATGTCTATATTTAATCCACATAATACCGTTGGTATATTGGATAAAATTTCAACATTTTTTAACCAAAGATCATCTACATCTATATATTTTTCTATATATTCTCTATTCGTTGCCATATCTACATCTAATAATTTAGGAGGATATAATATTCCTCCTACTCCTGTTGCAAGCATCATCATAGAAGGTTCTTCTCTTTTTCCTGATAATTTCCACTCATTATATGGACTAAATATTCCATTTGTTATCTTTATTTCTCTTGCTCTTCCAGTTACAACTGCATTAGGATATTTTCTATGTGTATCTAACAATGCCTTTACTAAATTATTACTATAAATAGCATCATCATCAACTGTAATTATTAAAGAATCTGTGAATTCTTCCATAGCATACATATATTTTTTATGTGGTCTATAATCTTCAGATACTGTCCTAATCTCTAATCCATATTGTTGTAAACTTAAAATATCAGAAGGAATTTTCTTACTATCCTTCTCAGCTAAATACAGTATTATTTTATTTGGCTTTATTGTTTGAACTAGTAGACTTTTTATACATAAGTCTAAAGTACTAAATCTCCCTGTATAGCTAGTTAAAGAGATAATAATATTATTACCATTTCTCTTTTCTGAAATTCCTTGCTTTTTTATCTTTAATTTCTTTAAATATGCTATTTTAAATAGACTTTTTATTGCATGTACTTTCCAAAGAAGATAATTTTTTATTTTTTTTATATACTTCATGAATCAGCCCTTTATATAGGGCAATTCTTCACCCCATTCATAAACTAGTTTTTCTTAAGCTAAAAATGAATTATTAGAAATTTCTACATAATAGCATCAACAAATAATCCATCTTCATAAGCACTAGGAACATTATAACCTTTTGCTTACTATTTCTAATCGTCATTAAGTTTTTCCATTTTAATACATCGTTAAACTCTGGCAACATTAATAATTTTCTATAATCATTCCTCTTGTCTCTTATATTAACTGGATTATTTTTATTAAAAAGATCATTTTTTAGAATTATAGTTAATAATCTAATACATTCATTTACATAACATACGAATATATCTTTATCTTTATATAAGCCTAGAACATTTAATCCTTTGTATCGTTCAATTATTACATTTGTAAATATCTTTGTTGTTCCTTTCTTATATGTAGAAAAATATCCGTTCATATGTTCATATCTGTAATTATATAATGGTTCATCAATATATTTTATTTCTTTAGCATAATAAAATGCATACATATTAAATATATTATCTTGCATTCTTCTTAAACCATTATTAAAAAACAAGTTATTATCATCTAAAAATTTTCTTCTATATAACTTTCCCCAAGGAACCCCTATCTCTGTGTCAGCAAAGGAAGTACTTTGACCATACTCAGGCCATAATAATTGCATAAACAACATTTTCTTTTGATTTTTAGTTTTAAATACCCTATTTCCATCAAAAAAATGAACTACTTTCTTTTCTTTAGAAGTAAAACTTGTACAACTTGTAGAAATAATATCTGTATCAGCAGATAAATTAGATAATAATCTCTCTATAATTGTCACTTCTAAATAATCATCCGGATCCATAAACATTACCCATTTACCGGTTGCTTTCTTAAGACCCTCATTTCTAGCTGTAGATACTCCTCCGTTCTCTTTGGAAATTAATTTAATTCTAGAATCTTTACTTTTTACTTTCTCACATATTTCTAAGCTATCATCTGTAGAACCATCATCTACTAAAATTATCTCTATATTTCTATAAGTCTGATTAATTATGGAATAAATATTATTTTCTAAATACTCTGCAGCATTGTATATAGGAACAATTACTGATACTTTCGAATTATTATTCATTTACTCAAATTCACACCTTTACTTGAATTCTCATTAGAAAGTATTTTACTAAAACCCATGATACAACACACCATATAAAAGATGTGTTGAAGATCATTTCATAAAATTTATTAGAGAAAAATGAAAATACAATAATATATGCTAGATAGGAGTAAAATATAAACATTAAATTTAGTTGACTTTTTTTGTCGGCTTCTACAAACTTCATATATCCTATTTGACAGAAAAAGGCCATAAATGATGTATATATAATAACTCCCATCAAACCACCATCATAAAAAAATGGATAAAATATAGTACCTACATTTCCCAAAGCATATCCACCATAATATCTAAATGGTATATCAAAGTCATGAATCCATTGTGGTTGATGTAAAATACTCCCTAAACTATTTATTATTGAATACAGAGTTAAAGACTTACTAATAGGGTGTCCATAACTTCCTGAGGAAATAAAAATATCTAAATTTTTTAACTCTGCAGATAAATACACTGCTATATAATCATTATAATTTAGAAAATCCATTTCCCTTCCTAAAAGTTCCCCAAGTTGCGTAAAGCTTGCTACAATAATTGCTAATATAATTATTACTTTCAGTACATCTTTTACTGGCAATATTCTTTTCTGATTAGAAGAATATATCTTCAATGCTATATACTGTACTATAGCAGCGATGATAATTTGAATTCCATCTCCTCTTCCTCCTAACATGAACCCATTTAATATTGCCAATAAAATACATATTAATTCTAATAATCTATTCTTTTTATTCTTATAAACAATACCATTTAAATATAAATAAGTAATAATATAGCCACTCGATAAAGCTATTCTTCTAAGTAATTTCACTATACTAGGTAGTGCAACCGCATCTTCACCAGTACTTGAACTTCTATACATAAATATTGATGAAGACAAATTAAAACCATACGTTCTAAATAAAAAAAACACTGTAAGTATTAAAGAAATTAATTGTAAAACTAACAGTACTATTATTTTCCATCTATCTATTCTTGAATTTATATCATTATTTTTATTACAAGTATACTTTGAAGGTAAAAAAAACTTTATTCTTGAAAATACATATTTATATAAAATGTTCGTTATATATGATACCAAAATAAAGACTACTAATCCCGTTATAATTGTTACTAAGGTCATTTTCGATAAATTCAAGTCCCATTTATCTACATACCAAAAAGCATATATAACCCCCGGAATAAAACTAACAACAAAAATAATTTGTGGAGATAAAAACTTTAGTACCCCATTTTCCTTACTCGGTAACATTCCCATAACAAATAGTAATGTCAACATTACCACTAATAGTGTAACTAGTTGATTAATGATCCTCACCCCTATCTAAAAATTTTATATATCCTTACCTGGTTTGTATTTGCTATTTATTCCTAAATTTCCACTTATTCCATCCTTTATTGCCTCTTTACACATTATTCTGTGTTCTTTACTTCTATTCCTTGCTATTTTTGCAAGAATACTTACTCTCTTTAAATACATTTTTATTACAGCACTTACTAACAAAGGATATGAATAGTGTACCTTAACTAAATCAATCCAATTTCTAGTATCATAATAATCTTTCCATGAAGAACGTCTATCATTTCCTACATCATGGTGCATTATACTTGATGGAATACAATAAATATTTCCTTCATTATTCAAACGAATAGAGTACTCAGAATCATCAAAATAGATAAAATATTCTGTTTTTACATTATCTATTTTTTTTGCTACCTCTTTGCTAATACATGCCCCCACAAAAGTTAAAACATCAACTTTAAAAAATGGTTTACTATATTCAGATTCAGGTAAACCTTTGAATTTAATTCCAAAAATATTTTTTTTAATGTTACACCTATGCATATATTCGTGTTTGTCATAATTATATATCGCTGTACACAATGCTGCTATTTTCTTATCAGGTATACGCTTGCTTTGTCTTTCTAATTCTGACAACATATTCTCCTCCGGAACCGCATCATCGTCAGCTAAAAAGATATAGTCACAATCCAACTTGCATCCTTCTTCTATTCCTAAAGCAAATCCACCAGATCCACCAAGATTTCTATTCGCCGTTATGACTTTTTTTTCTATCCCCTGTATGTTCTTTTTCTTCCATTCATTTAAATATTCTCTTGTTCCATCTGTACTAGCATTATCTACTACAACAATATATTTAGGTAATTTATTCTGATTAACATATTTATCTAATGTAACTTTTAAATTTTTCAATCTATTAAACGTAACTAATACAACTGCTATTTCCATGTACAATCATCCTTTATCAAATTTTCTAATAAAATCTATAATATTAGCATAAGGTAATGGCAACTTAAATATACTCCTTAAAAAAATGGACTTGCTACCATTATTTAAAAACTCATCTATAAACTTTTGGGGATTTACCGTATAATATAACAAATTCTTTTCAGCTACCATTGAGTGCGTACCAACATTTAAGAAAGAAAAATTTGAAAACTCTTTAACAGTATCTAGAGAAGGTGGATTTATAAATCTACTATATCCTGCAACGTATCCATTACTGTCCATGCATATACTTATATTTTTTCTAAATTTTTTAAAATCTTCTACAAATCTAATTGCAGCTGCTTGTAATTTTAAAATTTCTTTCGCATTCTCTACACTTTGATCAGGTTTCGCTTGAATACAATAATACTTCCCATTTTTTTCAGAATAGCCTAAAGTTGTACCATCTGTTGAAAGAAAGAATAACTCAAATATATCCGGCGAACTCATTATTTCGCTACGAATCTTAGAATTTCTTTCATCATCAAACAAAAAAGCCTTAGCTGGGCCGTTATTATCAATACCTTTATTTTTCTTTCCCATATAAAATCCAGTAACTTTAGTGTCAGGACATATTTCTTGTAAATTATGTTGAATTGTTCCACTCCAACCTACATCACAAACTCCTATGTTACCGGAAAAATTGAATTCAGCTAAATACCCCCTAATATACTCTTCTTGTTGTCTTGAATTTTCAACTATACTATCTCTTGAAACCCTATATAACTTATCCTTTGATTCTTTGGATAATCTTTCTAATAATTCATTTTTTTCTATTTGTGTGTATTTTAGTATTCTATCTTTATTTTCAAAATTAAGTCCACATGCATCTAATAGATTTTCTACTGTAAAATTTCTTCTGCTTACATTAACTGACCTTAATAATTCTTCAATGTTTTCTGTTTTATGCAATAAAGGTATTGTTGTAGCTTTTCTCGATACTTTTATTAAATGTGCCTTTATAGAAGAATCTGAAACAATTTCAAATGCCTTTTTTAAGAAAGCACCTTCTCTAGCTAAAAAGAACAGCTTATTTATATTCATCCTTTTTGCGCTATATTGTAACCATTGACTATAGCCATATAAAATTGGCCCAATTACCTCATAACCTAGCTTTTCATAATAATTATAATCATATGGCTCATTATTTTTTATAAATGAATTTATGATATTGTATGTATATTTATTTTCTTTTCTTTCTTTTAGTAAATATTTCTTATTATAATATTCTGTATTATACTCATTTATTCTTATAAGAATAGCATTTAGTCCCTCTTTTTTAGGACTTATATAATCTCCTTTTTGTGCATCCCCTATATGTACCCAATTTTTCACATTTAAATTTTCTTGTTGTTTCACAATATCAAATAATTTACCAGTTGCTTTTCTTGCTGAATATTCGCAAGAAACATATAATGAATTCCAATCCCTGTATCCAGAATTTTTTAATATTCTCTCAATTACACTATTTGACAAATACATATCTGATATTATTAATATCTTTTTATTATTTTTTTTACACCATGTAAAAACATCATACATATTTCTGTTTTTTTGACATAGTTTAGTTTCTAAATATATTTCTCTATCTTTTAACCATTCTTTTTCGCTATTACTTAAGCTAGTAATAACGCTATAAATATCATCTAAAGTAGCACTATCAATATTAACCATACTTTCAGCTTGTTTTCTTAACTCTGCAATTGGCTTTTCTGCCTTAAAATATTTACGATATTCGTTTTCTAAAACTCCAAAAACATCACTTGATTTATTTACATTTCTTTTTATTAAAGTATCGAATATATCAAATGAAACTACATCATATCCTTTATCCTCTATAATGGATATAATCTCCTTTGAGTTTGTTGCAAAAACATCAGTTACTATTTTTTTTGCAATATTTTTCATAAATAATATATTCTCCTTTTTCATTATTTTATATAGTTGTAATTATTTATTTAGTCTATTTTTTATTGGTCGTAAATATACTTGGAATATAGATGCCAAAAATAGTGTCATCTTTGGCATTTTTTTATACATATCCAATATTTTTTTCTTTTTAAAACTATTATTCACAGTATCTAGCTTTTCATTTCCCCAAGGGGTCATTTTTCTATAATCTAGCCATAAGTTCAAATACTTGTTTGTGCATCCTTCTTGCCAAGGTCTAGGGCTAAAAAAATGACTTGTATAATGAATAATATGCAAGTCTTGTTGTGCTTCTATTATTTCATCTTCACTATAAAAATTTACAGGTTTACGATACTTAACCATCTGATCATACGACAAGTCAGTAAATACCGTTGCAAAATTATAACTTGGAGAAATTGGTAATGTTTGTTTACTCAATACAGCATTGAGTACTCCTTGATCACCTTGCTGTACATTGCCATTCTTTTCTTTAATGAAATTGAGAACCTTCTCTTCAACTTTATTTTGGCGCCACTTATCCATATCAATTAACATTACACCAGAATTAAACATAATGTCATTTTGATCTAGAGAAATATTCTTTCTATAGTATTTACTGAAAGAATCTTTTAAAGCAGCAATAGTATTTCCTTGTAAATTAATATTCCATAAATCACGTATAGAATCTACTATTAGGGTATCACAGTCTAAATATAGAACTCTGTCAACTTCTTCGCCAAAAATATCATTTAAAAATATTCTTGCATATTGACTTACCGATCCTCTATCTTGATTGACTTTTTGTCCTAATGTATCTTCAATATTAGTAGCATCGATCCATCTAGGTAGAGATCTATCATATTTATTGAATAAATCATTAACTTTTTGTTTGTTCAATTCAGAAACATTGGTAGCTAAAATAGTTACATTGATATTACTCATATCTCTATTGTTTTTTAATAGAGATACAATAGATACACCCATAACAGGGATAAAATTATCATCTGCTGCATAAACAACATTGATATTGTTTTGCTCCATCCCACTCTTTCTCCTCGATTCAATTTTTATATTTCCCTTTTATTTTTTATAACGCTCAAATTATTCTATGTTTACATCATATCGTTTCATCAATTAGTTTATATAATTTTAAATAACAACTAATTTAACCCCAATTAAATAATACATGGTAAACTTACTCATTTTCCATTTTATTACATAACAATGTAATCAGCAATGATAGATAATAAAACACAACATTTTTGAAATATATGTAAGAATAAAAATTTCTGCTTCGATTATATTTTCATGATTATTTTTTATTAACTTTTTCTGATTTTCCAATCTAGACACAGGACCAATTTTTTAATTTCTGCAAATTTAGCGCTTACTTGCATAAATTTTTATATTTCTTCTATGTCTAAATATGCCAATAACTAAAATAAGCCTATTATTACTTTAAGTTTGTAATAATAGACTAATAAAATAAAAGAGAGGGCGAACATCTTTCTAATCAAAGAATAATTTTTAGGGCTGGCAAGTTAATGTTTTCGTCCACGAAAACCACGCCACCAATGGCGACCCGGCCACACGGGAAACGGCAAGTCCAGATTACAGCCCTAAAAAACAGAACGGTTTAACGGATAAAAGAAAGCGGATATGACATATCAGGAGAACAGGAACAAGGGAGGCCGCCCCAAGGCGGTGAAAGGCAAGGCGCGGACAAAGACCATATCCACACGGCTCACGCTTGCCGAGTGGAAAGCGGTTATGAAACGGATTACAGATGCAGGCAAGAAACCGTCGCACTTCCTGCGTGATTTATTACTATACGGCAAGGTTGTGTCTGCACGGACACAGGAAGACAGGCAACAGATAAGGATGCTGGAGGGAGGATGCAACAACCTGAACCAGTTGGCGAAGATGGCGCACCAACAGGGCTTTTCTCTTTTGAAAGGCAAAATCATGGACTTGCTGGACGAGTTCAACAAAATCATCGGGAAGATATGATGGGCGATTTGAAAAAACGGGCGAGCTTTGCCAGAGTGGTGAACTACGTGAACAACCCGAAAAAAGCAAGGCTCATTGACAGTAAAGACGTGAGGCTGGATGACAACGCCACCATCGCAAGGAGTATGCATGGGCAGGCTGATGACAAACCGGGACGCAAACTGAAAAATCCGGTGTACCATATCTCGCTGGACTTCGCCCACGAGGATGCACCCAAGCTGACGGATGAGCTGATGGTCGAAATCGCCCGTGAGTATATGCGGCGCATGGGGATAACGAACACCCAGTATATCGTGTGCCGCCATACTGACAGGGAACACCAGCATCTGCATATCGTGGCCAACAGGGTGGACAATGACGGGAACACCATCAGTGACAGCAACGATAATGTGCGTAATGTAAAAGTATGCAAAGCTCTCACGAGGGAATACGGACTGCACTTCTCCAAGGGCAAGATGAACGTGAAGCGTGACCGTCTGCGTGGCAAGGACAAGGTGAAATACCAAATCTATGACGCTATCAAGGCGGCATTACCCCATTGCAACTGCTGGTCGGATTTGTGTGACATGCTGGCAAAACAGGGTATCGGGGTGAATTTCAAATACAATAGAAATGAAGGTAAAATTATCGGAGTGTCGTTCACGAAGAATGAAATCTCATTCAGCGGATCACGGATAGACCGGAGCATGAGCTTTTATAAGTTGGACTGGCTGTTCGGAAGTCGTATTGCTGAAGGTATGGAATGGAAGCCCCGTGTGCAAGAACAGCCACAACCGACCCGGCAGGATGTGGAATCTCACAACAATACGGCAGATACTTTTATAAAAGAGTCATCATCGATTAAAACGGAAGCGGACGGCAATGTTAGCGGTTCTGCTGAATCCAGTTCAAATATCGTTCAAGTGACCATCGGCACACTCATGGAGTTGTGCGTACAACCGCACCAAGCCAAGGTCTCATCCGGTGGCGGAGGTGGAGGAAACGAAAGCGGCTGGGGTGAGAATGACAACGAAAAGGACAAACATAAACCAAGAAGGAGAAAAAGATGAAGGACAACAAGCAGAACTTAACCGACCTTATCGGAGCATTGGCAGTGGACATCGAGGAAGTCAAGAAAAAACTGGACGCAAAAGATAGCTCGGACAAGAACGAGGCATTGAAAAGGCTGGAAGCGAAGCTGGAGCCTGTTATACGGTTCTTCAATGGCAATGCACCGGAAAATGTCAATGCCATTTTCGGAAGCAAGGCGTACCTTGGCCCGGAAAAAACGCTTCTCCGGGAGTTTAGATTACAGAATGTCAAAACGTCAAACCTACTCTTTTATGCGTGATGCCCATCGTGGGCCCCTTATTAAAGCCATATATAGTTCACCCGATAAAACAGAACGTTTATAAGGATATCTTCTTATCTTCGCGTATCACATAAAACAAACATTAAATACTATGATCTGTTTCCCGAACGCAAAGATAAACCTAGGTCTGAACGTGGTAAGCAAACGTCCGGACGGTTATCATAATATAGAGACCATCTTCTATCCGATCCCCGTGAAGGATGCCCTCGAGATCGTCGCCTCGGATCGGACCTGTTTCACGCAAACCGGAATTCCGGTAGACGCTCCCCAAGAGAAGAACCTCGTCATAAAAGCACTGAACGCCCTAAAGACGAGATACGAGATTCCCCCGCTAGAGATCCATTTGTTGAAAGCGATACCTTTTGGCGCCGGGCTTGGAGGAGGTTCCGCCGATGCCGCTTTTATGTTGAAGCTGGTCAATGATTTCTGCGGTTTGGATATTCACCCGGATGAGTTGGAGGCGATAGCGTCCACCATCGGAGCCGATTGCCCGTTCTTTATCCGTAACACGCCGGTATTCGCGACTG
>OHAS01003065.1_pt1 | contig 11390 bp, 11 predicted proteins | sample 1577131 | NCBI WGS metagenome assembly OHAS01 (sample SAMEA3541566, study PRJEB24748) | human gut metagenome | biome: human gut; feature: human-associated habitat; material: faeces | place: China | collected 2012
ACCCAGATCGTGGCCCAGGTGGCCTCCAACCAATACGGCGGCCAGTCCATCAGTCTGACCCACCTGGCCCCCTTTGTGGAGGTCAGCCGCCAGAAGATCCGCCGCATCGTGCTGGCGGAGATGGCGTCCATCGGCGTGGACCCCGGCGAGGAGAAGATCAGCGAGCTGGTGGAGGCCCGCCTGCGGGAGGAGATCCGCCGGGGCGTGCAGACCATCCAGTATCAGGTGGTGACTCTGCTGACCACCAACGGACAGGCCCCCTTCATCACGGTGTTCATGTACCTGAACGAGGCCCGGAACGAGCGGGAGAAGAAGGACCTGGCCATGATCATCGAGGAGATGCTCCTTCAGCGCTATCAGGGCGTGAAGAATGAGCAGGGCGTGTGGGTGACCCCCGCCTTCCCCAAGCTGATCTATACCCTGGAGGAGGACAACATCCATGAGGACTCCCCCTATTGGTACCTGACGAAGCTGGCCGCCAAATGCACCGCCCGCCGCATGGTGCCGGACTATATCTCCGAAAAGAAGATGAAGGAGCTCAAGGGCGACGTGTACACCTGCATGGGGTGCCGCTCCTTCCTGACCCCGGACCGTTTTACCGACGCCGGGATCGGCAACGTTGCCAACGCCGGGAATTACGAGCCCGGCAAGCACAAGTACTATGGCCGCTTCAACCAGGGCGTGGTCACCATCAACCTGCCGGACGTGGCCCTGTCCTCCGGCGGAAACACCGAGAAGTTCTGGCAGATTTTTGAAGAGCGGCTGGAGCTGTGTCACAAGGCCCTGCGGTGCCGCCACGAGCGGCTGCTGGGCACCACCTCCGACGCGGCCCCCATTCTGTGGCAGTATGGCGCCCTGGCCCGGCTGAAAAAGGGCGAAACCATCGACAAGCTGCTGTATAACGGCTATTCCACCATCTCCCTGGGCTATGCGGGCCTGTATGAGTGCGTGAAATACATGACCGGCAAGAGCCACACGGACCCCGCCGCCACCCCCTTCGCCCTGGCCATCATGCAGAAGATGAACGACAAGTGCAAGGAGTGGAAAACCGCCGAGAACATCGACTATTCCCTGTACGGCACGCCTCTGGAGTCCACCACCTATAAGTTCGCCAAGTGCCTGCAGAAGCGCTTCGGCGTCATCAAGGGCATCACCGACAAGGGCTACATCACCAACAGCTATCATGTGAACGTCACCGAGGAGATCGACGCCTTCACCAAGCTGGAGTTCGAGGCCCAGTTCCAGCACCTGTCCCCCGGCGGCGCTATCAGCTATGTGGAGGTGCCGGATATGCAGAACAACATCCCCGCCGTGCTGGAGGTCATGAAGTTCATCTATGACCACATCATCTACGCCGAGCTGAACACCAAGAGCGACTATTGTCAGGTCTGCGGCTGGGACGGCGAGATCAGCGTGGTGGAGGAGGACGGCAAGCTCATCTGGAAATGCCCCCAGTGCGGCAACACCGATCAGGATAAGATGAACGTGGCCCGCCGCACCTGCGGCTATATCGGGACCCAGTTCTGGAACCAGGGCCGCACCCAGGAGATCAAGGACCGGGTGCTGCACCTGTAAGGGGTTTTCTTCCGCCGTTTAGTAGTATATATTACCTAAAAGGAGCAATATCGTGTACTATGGCAATCTGAAAAAATGTGATATTGCCAACGGCATCGGGGTCCGGGTGACGCTGTTTGTGTCCGGCTGCACCAACCACTGCCCGGACTGCTTCCAGCCCCAGACCTGGGACTTTCACTATGGAAAGCCCTTCACCGATGACACCCGGGCGGAGATTTTCGCCGAGCTGGACAAGCCCTATATCAACGGGCTGACGGTGCTGGGGGGCGAGCCCTTTGAGCCGGAGAACCAGCGGGACCTGCTGCCGCTTCTGCAGGAGGTCCGGCGGCGGTATCCGGACAAGAGCATCTGGTGCTTCACCGGCTTCCGGCTGGAGGATGAGCTGCTGCGGGAGGGGTCCCATCCCCGGTGTGCCGTAACGGACCGGCTGCTCTCGTGCATTGATGTGCTGGTGGACGGACGGTTCGTGGCGGCGGAGAAGGACATCAGCCTGCAGTTCCGGGGCAGCCGGAACCAGCGGGTGCTGGACCTGCCCAAAACCCTGGCCGCCGGGCAGCCGGTGATCTGGGAGCACCTGAAAAAATGAAAAAAACAGCGGGCATCCGGTGCAGAAGCCGGGTGCCCGCTGGATATTTATTCGGGATGCGTATCAGCTGATCTGGGCCGGGTCCGGAGTCTTTCGCCAGAACCGGGTCATAAAGACCAGGGCCATCACCAGGCACAGGGCCTCGGAAATCACCGGCGCGAACCAGATGACACTGCCGCCCCATACCGCCGCCAGCAGCAGCAGGGCTGCGGCCTGCAGCGCCAGCCCCCGGCCCACGGAGATGCAGATGGCCGGGCGGGGCCGCTCCACCGCCGTCAGGAAGCCGCCCATCAGCACGTTGAAGCCCACCATCAGATAGCACAGGCCGTACCGCCGCAGGGCGTCCACCGAGGAGAGGTTCAGCGCCGGGTTTTCGTCCCCCAGGAAGACGTGGACGATCTGGGGCGCCAGCAGCTGCACCGCGCCGAAGCACAGAACGGTCATACCCGCCAGGGTCACCAGGCCATAGCGCAGCAGACGGCGGCAGCCGCCCCGGTCCTTCTGGCCGTAGTGATAGCTGACCAGGGGCTGGGACCCCTGGGACACCCCCAGCATGATGTTCAGGATCAGGGTGTTGATGTAGGCGATGATGGTGTAGCTCACCAGGCCGTCCTGGCCGATGCAGCGCAGGATGGTGCGGTTGAACAGGAAGATCATCACGCCGTTGCACAGCTCCGTAACGCCGTCGGACACGCCGATGGGCAGGAGCCGCCGGTAGATCCGCCAGTCAGGCCGGAAGCGCACCAGGTGGAAGGTGGTGCGCTTGCCCAGGAAATGGGTCAGGTAGATCACACACGTCAGCAGCTGAGACAGGCCCGTGGCAAAGGCCGCGCCCCATGCGCCCCAGTCCAGCAGGAAGATGGCCACATAGTCCAGCACGCAGTTGGTCAGGCACCCGGTGATCACCGTGACGATGGCCAGGGTGGGCCGTCCGTCGGTTTTCACCAGGATCTCCATGTTGTACGAAACGATGAAGCACACGGCAAAGGGGGCAAGTCCCCGGAGATAGTCCTTGGTATATTCCAGCGTCACGTCCTTGGCCCCCAGCAGCATGGCAAAGGGCTCCAGGAAGATCAGCACCAGGGCGGTGATCACCAGTCCGATGACCACCAGCACCGCCAGATTCTGGGAAAACAGGCTGTTGGCATTTTCCCGGCTGCCCTGGCCCAGGTAGATGGCGATGATGGTGCTGGTGCCCACGGCAAACAGCACGGCGATGGAGAACATGAAGTTGGTGAAGGGGACGGCCAGGTTGACAGCGCTCATGGCGTATTCACCCACGCCCTTGGCCACGAACAGGCCGTCCACGATGGAGTACAGGGAGAACACCATCAGGGAGGCCACCGTAGCGGCGGAGAAGTGGAGAAACTGGGAGAGCAGACTGCGCTTGTTCAGCATTTTGGATGATTTTCCTTTCCTTTCAGCGGCGTACCGCAAATACTACTGCCATTATATCCGAAATTTTCCAGCCAGTCAAGTCCCCGGGCGCTTGAAAACCGGCGTAGAGTTTAGTATAATGAATAAAAGGAGAGTTTGGGGAGGTTTTTATCATGAAAATATACGTCATGGATGCATTCGCCGCCAAGCTGTTCGGCGGCAACCAGGCAGGGGTGGCCCTGCCGGAGGGGGAGGTCAGCGACGAGACCATGCGCCTGATCGCCGCCGAGCTGAAGCACTCGGAAACCGCCTTTGTCCGGCCCCGGGCCGACGGCAGCGTGGACCTGCGCTATTTCACCCCGGCGGGGGAGGTGGAGCTGTGCGGCCACGCCACCATTGCCAGCTTTGCCCTACTGCGGCGGCTGGGCCTGCTGGACGACGGCCGCCATACGGCCCACACCAAGGCAGGCGACTTACAGATCTCCGTGGACGGCGAGGTGGTGTGGATGGACATGGCCCCGCCCCGGTGGCTGGGGGAGCTGACCCGGGTGGAGTGGGAGCCGCTGTACCGGGCCTTCGGCCTCACCGGCGCAGACCGGCCCCGGGACCTGACGCCCCAGATCGTGTCCACGGGCCTGGCGGATATCATGATGCCGGTGCGGGACCGGGAGACCCTGCTGCGGGCCCGTCAGAACGAGACGCTGGTGGCGGAGCTGTCCCGGCGGCAGAAGGTCACGGGGGTGCATATGTTCTGCCTGGGGGACAAGTCCTGCACCGCCTGGTGCAGCAACTTCGCCCCTCTGTACGACATTCCGGAGGAGTGCGCCACCGGCACCTCCAACGGAGCCTTAACCTATTACCTGTACCGCTACGGTCTGGTGCAGCCGGACCGGGAAAACGTGTTCATTCAGGGAGAGCATATGCGCCGTTCCTCGGAAATACGCAGCCGTCTGACGGTGGAAAAGGGCGACGCCCTGATCCGGGTGGGCGGCCGGGCCGTACTGAGCCTGTCCGGCGAGATTTACGCCGACTGACACAGCAAAGCCCCCGGAGCAAACGGCGTTAGGAGGAAAGGGATAATGTGAGGGACCCGAAACACCTGAAGCAGCCCTATGAGACCACCAGGCCCCACTATGAATACACCAAATAAGGAGTAATTGACTATGAAACATTACGGCGGCTGCGCCAAGAACGCGGGGCTGAAGCAGGCCATCGAGCGGGTGCTGAAGCTGAAAGTCATCGACCTGAAAACGGACCCCCAGCTCATGGGCGCTCTGGGCGCCGCCGGGCACGCCCGCCAGAAGGAGATGACACGCTGAATATGGACCAGCATACCCATTCCCACCAGCACCCGCATGACCACGACCACCCCCATCCGCATACCCACAGCCATACCCAGACCAAGGCCGTTCTGAACCGTCTGTCCCGGGCCCAGGGGCACCTGGAGTCTGTGCGCAAAATGGTGGAGCGGGGCGAGGACTGCGCCGAGGTGCTGGTGCAGCTGGCGGCGGTGATCTCCGCCCTGAACAGCACCGGCCGGGTGATTCTCAAGGATCACATTGCCCACTGCATTGTGGACGCTGTGGAGTCCGGCGACAACGAGGCCGTGGAGTCCCTGAACCAGGCCATCGACCGGTTTATGCGGTAAAATTTGTGAACATTTTTCCAAAACAATTGACATTTTTCAACATTGTGTCTATAATTTAGTACAGGATAGAGGATCAGAGGAGCCCCTGTCACCTGATGATGCAAGTGAAGTGCCGCCAGATCAAAAAGCAGCTGGAGGAGAAGGGTGCTTTAAACCCCGCCCAGCAGCTGACCTATGACATGGCCACCAAGGGGGCCAGCGCCGTCTGTCCCGAGAATCTCCGGCCGGTCATCGACTGGTCCAATTCTGTGAAGTAAGGAGCGAGCTTATGGAAAAGGTAAAAGACATCCTGCTGACCGGCGGCAAAGCCGCCCTGGACAGCGCCGTGGAGCTGGGCCGCAGCGTGGTGCAGCTGGCTGCCCGCCTGGGCAGCACCGCCGCACAGTTCGTGAGCCAGAAAACCTGCGCCGTGGTGAAGGAACACCGTCAGCCCCTGCTGCTGGCTGCCGCCATGGTATCCGGCGTTCTGGCCATGGGCTCTGTGGTGCTGTGGCTGGTGTGCCGGAAAAAGTAGGTTTCCTATCGTATTTTATAACAGAGCGGGGGGGCGCGGTGCGTCTCCCCGCTGCTGACAGAAAAGAGGAGTCAATTTATGGAAAAAAAGGCATTCAAGGCGGAGTCCCAGCGGCTGTTGGACCTGATGATCCACTCCATTTACACCCACAAGGAGATCTTCCTGCGTGAGATCATCTCCAACGCCTCCGACGCCATCGACAAGCTGTGCTATCTGTCCCTGACGGACGAAAACGTGGGCCTCAAGCGGGAGGATTTTGCCATCACCCTGTCCATCGACAAGGAGAACCGCACCCTCACCGTCAGCGACAACGGCATCGGCATGGACGAAAGTGAGCTGGAGAACAACCTGGGCGTCATCGCCTCCAGCGGCACCTTCCAGTTCCGGCAGGGGCTGGACAAGGAGGCCGAGGCCGACGTCATCGGTCAGTTCGGCGTGGGCTTCTACTCGGCTTTCATGGTGGCCGACCACATCACCGTCATCTCCCGGAAATACGGCCAGGAGCAGGCGTACCGCTGGGAGTCCGACGGCCTGGAGGGCTACACCATCGAGTCCTGCACCCGTGACGCCGTGGGCACCGACATCATCATGCACATCAAGCCCGACGGCGACGAGGAGCCTGACGAATACGGTCAGTATCTCCAGGAATACGCCCTGCGCCGGCTGGTGAAGAAATACTCCGACTATATCCGCTTCCCCATTAAGATGATGATGCCCCACTCCCAGGTCAAGGAGGGCAGCCCCCAGGACAAGCCCGAATACGAGGAGGTCCTTGCGTGGGAGACCCTCAACAGCATGGTGCCCCTGTGGCAGCGGAAGAAGGCCGATGTTACCCGGGAGGAATATGACAAGTTCTATCAGGAGCGGTTCGGCGATCCCGCCGCGCCCCTGAGCGTTATCACCGTGTCCGCCGAGGGCGCCGTCACCTATAAGGCGCTGCTGTATATCCCCTCCCAGGCCCCCAGCCAGTACTACACCGAGGACTATAAGCCCGGCCTCCAGCTGTACGCCTCCGGCGTGATGATCATGGACAGCTGCGCCGACCTGCTGCCGGACTATTTCAACTTCGTCCGGGGTGTGGTGGAGTCTCCGGACCTGAGCCTGAACATCTCCCGGGAGCTGCTGCAGCATGACCGGCAGCTGAAGATCATCTCCGCCAATCTGGAAAAGAAGATCAAGGCCGAGCTGGAGCGGATGCTCCGGGACGATCGGGAGAAATATGAGACCTTCTACCGCAGCTTTGGCCGCCAGCTGAAGCTGTGCGCCCTGGACAACTACGGGGCCAGGAAGGAGCAGCTCCAGGACCTGCTGCTGTTCTACTCCTCCACCGAGAAGAAGCCCGTGACCCTGGCGGAGTATGTGTCCCGGATGCAGCCGGACCAGAAGTTCATCTATTTCGCCTCCGGCGACACCGTGGACGCCATCGACCATATGCCCCAGACGGAGCTGCTGAAGGACCACAACATGGAGATCCTGTACTTCACCGACAAGGCCGACGAGTTCCTGCCGGACATGCTGCAGAAGTACCAGGACAAGTCCTTCCGCTCCGCCATTGACGGGGATCTGGAGCTGGGCGATGAGCAGAAGCCCGACGAGACCGACAGCTATCAGGAGGGCTTCGCCTTCCTGAAGGAGGCCCTGGGGGACAAGGTGGACCAGGTGAAGGCCTCCACCAAGCTCAAGACCCATCCGGTGTGCCTGTCCAGCGGCCAGGGCATCACCTTTGAGATGGAGAAGTATTTCACCGCCGTGCAGCCGGAGCTGGGCATGAAGGCCAAGCGCATTCTGGAGATCAACGTGGATCATCCCGCCTTCGCCGCCTTCGAGACCGCCCGGATCATCAACCCGGACAAGGCGAAAAAGTACGCGGAGATTCTCTACAACCAGGCCTGCCTCATCGCCGGCCTGCCCATCGAGAACCCCTCCGCCTACACGGACCTGATCTGCTCCCTCTGGAAGTGACCATAAAAAATAAGCCCTCCTGCCGGAGGGCTCATTTTTTATGCCGAGATGGGAAACAGCAGCTTCAGCACGCCGAAGATCACCAGGGACGCGGCAGCGGCGATCAGAAAGATGAAGCAGGTCCTCCGGTCCCGCTGGGCCAGGGCCTGGTCCTCATGCTCGTTCTGCCACCGCACATAGAACCAGGCCGCGCACAGCAGACAGACGATCGGCGCAAACAGCAGGCCGATCATGGCAACGTATTCCATAGCAGTTCCTCCCTCGCTTTTTCTCCAGTATACCCTATCTGCGTTCCCCCGTCAATTGTGGGTTTTCCCCAGAGGGCCGGGTGGTTGATTTCCCCGGGAAATGGTGTTATCCTATTATAAAAAGAGAGAACTGAGGAACTGCACTTATGATATTCAGCCATCACCACGCCCACGCCCGGCGGGACGTGGACATGACCCAGGGCAGCATCACCCGCCACCTGATCCAGTTCGCCCTGCCGCTGCTGGCCGGAAACGTGTTCCAGCAGCTTTACAACATGGTGGACACCTGGGTGGTGGGCAACTTTGTGTCCAACGAGGCCTTTTCCGCCGTGGGCACCGTGGGGCCCATCGTCAACATGCTCATCGGCTTCTTCATGGGCCTGTCCAGCGGCGCCGGGGTGGTCATCAGCCAATACTACGGGGCCCACCGGCCCGAAAAGGTCCGGGACACCGTACACACGGCCATGGTGCTGACCCTGGTGCTGTGCGCGGCGTTTACGGCCCTGGGCCTGGCCCTGATCCCGGCCATGCTGGACCTGATGAACACCCCGGCGGAGGTGCTGCCGGAGTCCACGGCGTATCTGTCCATCTATTTCTCCGGCATCACGGGCCTGCTGATCTATAACATGGGCTCCGGCATTCTCCGGGCCGTGGGCGACTCCCGGCGGCCCTTCTATTTTCTGGTGGTGTCGGCGGTGCTGAACACCGGGCTGGACCTGCTGTTTGTGATCCGGTTCCACATGGGCGTGGCCGGTGTGGCCTGGGCCACCATCATCGCCCAGGCGGTGTCGGCGGTGCTGGTGCTGGCGGTGCTGATGCGGACGGACAGCTGCGTCCGTGTGGAGCTGCGGCGGCTACGGGTCCACTGGGACATGCTGAAAAAAATCGTCCGGGTGGGCATCCCGGCGGCTCTGCAAATGGCCGTTACCGCCTTTTCCAACGTGTTCGTCCAGTCCTATATCAACCATTTCGGCGCGGACTGCATGTCCGGCTGGACGGCGTATACCAAGATCGATCAGCTGATGTTCCTGCCCATGCAGTCCCTGGCCCTGTCCGCCACCACCTTTGTGGGGCAGAACCTGGGCGCAGGCGACACCCCCCGTGCCCAGCAGGGCGTCCGCCGGGCGCTGGGGATCTCCCTGGCGGTGACGGCGGTGCTGATGGTCCCGGTGCTGGTGCTTGCGCCCCAGCTGACGGCCTTCTTCAACCGCAAGGCCGAGGTGGTGGCCTACGGCACCCTGCTGCTGCGGTATATCTCCCCCTTCTATCTGCTGTGCTGCATCAACCAGATCTACTCCGGCGCGCTCCGGGGCGCAGGCAACAGCCAGGTGCCCATGGTCATCATGCTGGGCTCCTTTGTGGTGTTCCGCCAGATCTATCTGTATATCGTGTCCCATTTCATCACCAATACCCTGCTGCCCCTGGCCATGGGCTATCCCGCCGGATGGCTGGTGTGCAGCGCCGCCACGCTGCTGTATTACCGCAGGGCCGCCCTGGGCCGGCGGCGGCTGGTGGAAGATAACTAAAGCCGGAGGAAGCCCGTCTATGCGTCAGATCAACATATCCCTGGGACAGCGGTCCTATCCCATTCTCATCGGCCCGGGTCTGCTGGGCCGGGCGGCGGAGCGGCTGAGCGCCCTGCCGGTAAAGCGCTGGGCCGTGGTGGCCGACGAGACTGCGGCGTCCCTTTATGCCGGGAGCTTAGGGCTGCCGGTGTATACCTTCCCCGCCGGGGAGGGCAGCAAGTGCCTGGCGGTGTATGAGTCCCTGTGCCGCCGGATGCTGGCTGACGGCTTCACCCGGGCGGACGGCATCGTGGCCCTGGGCGGCGGCGTTGCCGGAGACCTGGCGGGCTTTCTGGCCGGTACCCTGCTGCGGGGCGTGGCTCTGGCCCAGCTACCCACTTCCCTGCTGGCCCAGGTGGACAGCAGCGTCGGCGGCAAAACCGGCCTGGACCTGCCGGAGGGAAAAAACCTCATCGGCTGCTTTTACCAGCCCTCCCTGGTGCTGGCGGACACCGATTGCCTGGAGACGCTGCCCCGGCGGCAGCTGTCCTCCGGCATGGCGGAGGTCATCAAGTGCGGCGTTATCGGGGACGAGGAGATTCTCCGCCATCTGGAAGCGGCGGCGGAGCCGGATCTTCCCTGGCTGGTGGAGCGCTGCTGCCGGTATAAAGCGGCGGTGGTGGCCCGGGACGAGCGGGACGGCGGAGACCGCCGCCTGCTGAACTTCGGCCATACCTTCGGCCATGCCTACGAGGCCGCCGGAGGGTACGATAGCTACACCCACGGCGAGGCCGTGGCCGCCGGGATGATGCAGATGCTCCGCTGGCAGGTGTCCCATGGGCTGGGCGGACAGGAGCTGCTGGACAGGCTCACCCCCCTGCTGGAGCGGTGGGGGCTTCCCGTCCGGCTGCCCTGGGATGGGGCGGCGGACTATCTGGCCCGGGACAAGAAGCGGGCCGGAGATCAGGTTACCATCGCCGTGGCTCAGCGGGCCGGGGCGGGCCGCCTGATGGCGGTTCCCCTGGCGTCCCTGCTGGAGGTGGAGTGATGGACCTGCGCCTGTATCCCGCCCCTTTGCGGGGCGCGGTGACGCCGCCGCCCTCCAAAAGCCTGCTGCACCGGCAGCTGATCTGCCTGGCCCAGGCGGGGGAGTTCCCCTGCCCCCCGGACCCCTCCGACGATGTTCTGGCCACGGTCCGGGGCCTGTGGGCCCTGTATCACCGGCCGGAGCCGGTCATCGACTGCGGGGCCAGCGGCAGCACCCTGCGGTTTCTTCTGCCCCTGGCCATGGCCCGGGGCCAGGTAGGGACCCGGTTCACCGGCACCCGGCGGCTGCTGGCCCGTCCCCTGCCCGGGGACTGGGGCCTTGCGCCCACGAAAAACGGTCTGCGGGTCACCCGCTCCCTTTCCCCGGGCCGCATCCCGGTGGACGGAAGCCGGACCTCCCAGCTGGTTTCCGGCCTGCTGATGGCCCTGCCGGGCCTGGCGGCGGACTCGGAGCTGGTTCTGACCGGTCCCCTGGCCTCCCGGCCGTATGTGGACCTGACCCTGGCGGTGCTGGAGCGGTGCGGCATTGTCATCGAGGAAAGGCCCGGCGGCTTTTTCGTCCCCGGCGGGCAAAAATTCCGTCCGGTTCCCATGGAGCTGGAGCCGGACTGGTCCGCCGCCGCCTTCTGGTTGGCAATCGCCGCCCTGGGCTGTCCCGTGGAGGTCACGGGGCTGCGCCGGGATTCCCTGCAGGGGGACCGGGCCGCCGGGGCGCTGTGCCGGTGTCTGCCGGACGTCGTGGACCTGACGGATATCCCGGACCTGCTGCCGCCGCTGGCGTTGGCGGCGGCACTGCAGCCGGGAAAATGCACCCGCTTCACCGGGGCCGCCCGGCTGCGGGACAAGGAGAGCGACCGCCTGGCCTCGGTGTCGGCGGCGCTGACGGCCCTGGCAGATATTTTCCGGGCTGGTAAAATGTGCGGACTGC
>OHAS01003076.1_pt1 | contig 11371 bp, 7 predicted proteins | sample 1577131 | NCBI WGS metagenome assembly OHAS01 (sample SAMEA3541566, study PRJEB24748) | human gut metagenome | biome: human gut; feature: human-associated habitat; material: faeces | place: China | collected 2012
CTTTCTGGTAAGCCCTGGAAAAGCCGCCGTCAATGACAAGCACCTTTCCGCCGCATTTTACAGGATTCTCCCCGTTCTTGGACTTGACCGGCACATGGCCGTTGACAATATGTCCCTCCTGGGGCGGCAGGCCGAACTCCTCCAGGATGCGGCCCACTGTATCCTCATCCTCCAGCATGGAGTAATAGGGATTCTTTTCTTCCCTATGGGTCTCCTTGTCCGCCAGAAAATAGCGCTCAAAGGTAGCCATCTTATCCTTTCCGAACAAGGGCGAATCCTGATGGAGCCAGATATACCAGCATATATCCCTGCCTTTTGCCCGCTCTGCCGGGTCCACTGCCATGAACGCCTTTCTCACATAACCGTCCAGACACTCATAGAGGCTTTTGCCCTTGTAGTTCTGCCCGTATATATCCACCGCTTTAAAGCTGCCGTCCCTGTTTAAGGGGATGCAGCCGTGATACAGCAGGTTTCCGTTGTATACCTTGTAAAGGCTTCCCTTTGCCAGCAGGAAGCGCATATGCTGCTGAAGCTTTTCACAGTTCTGAAATGCGGCCGCAAGGCGTTCCATGATGGCGTTCTCCTCCGCCGTAAGCCTGTAAGGGTCAGCCGGATCCATGGTGGGAAAATGGCTGTCCAGCATTTCCTGCTCACCGCCTTCCAGCAGTATGGTCCCCTTGTCTAAATCTATGCGGTGCAGCAGGTTCCGGTCTTCCAGGCAGAACTCCGGATGTTCCCTTATGATTTGGCCCTCCACCTTGAACTGGATAATGGATATGGCCTTGTGCATCCTGATATTCAGTTCCGTCTCACTGGGGCTGCATGCATTCGCCCCTTTGAGCTGGAAGCAGGCGCAGGGATCGCTCCCATAGGTGTCCAGGGCAAAGGTTGCTAACGGCAGCAGATTAATACCGTAGCCATCCTCCAGGATATCCAGATTGCCGTATCTGGCGCAGATACGGATTACATTTGCAATACATCCCTTCTGTCCGGCAGCCGCCCCCATCCACAGCACGTCGTGGTTGCCCCACTGGATGTCCAGGGAATGGTAAGTCATCAGCTTGTCCATAATCATGTGGGGCCCCGGACCTCTGTCATAAATATCTCCCAGTATATGTAAATGGTCCACAATAAGGCGCTGTATCAGTTCACAGAGAGCCACGATAAACTCCCCAGCTCTTCCCACCCGGATAATGGTCTGTATGATGGCGTTGTAATAGGACTCTTTGTCTCTCACATCCACCTTTTCCGTAATCAGTTCCTCAATCACATAGGCAAACTCCTGGGGCAGAGCCTTTCGCACCTTGGACCTGGTGTATTTGCTGGCAGCCCGCTTGCTCACCTCGATCAGGCGGTACAGGGTAATCTTGTACCAGTCCTCCCGGTTCTTTACATGCTCCAGTATCTGGGCCATCTTCTCCCTGGGATAATAAATCAGGGTGGCCAGGGTCTGCTTGTCCTGGCTGCTCAGGGTGTTGCCGAACACATCGTTGACCTTGCGCCGCACGGCCCCGGATCCGTTTCGCAGCACATGGGAAAACGCCTCGTACTCGCCGTGGATATCCGTGAGGAAATGTTCGGTCCCCTTGGGCAGGTTAAGAATTGCCTCCAGATTAATCACCTCTGTGGAAGCGGCTGCTATGGTTGGATATAATTCCGCCAGCCGTTCCAGATACCTTGTCTGCAAATCACTCATTGCTTTCCTCCCTCAATACTTATATGTTGTTTTTACTCCTCCCTCTCTCTGTCAACATAATGCCTGTTTTCTTCGTCAATATAATCCAGGCTCAGGTAATCCTCTGTCCTGGCGGATAAATCCTTCTTTCTCAGCGCGCTGCTCACATAGGTGGCGGTCAGCCTGTAAATAACTGCAAACAACGGCACCGCGATAATCATTCCCACGAATCCGAACAGGCCGCCGAACAGCAGGATGGAAAACAGCACCCAGAAGCTGGGAAGCCCCGTGGAATCCCCCAGGATTTTAGGCCCCAGGATGTTGCCGTCAAACTGCTGAAGGCCGATGACCAAGGCAAAGAACCGCAGGGCCGCCCAAGGGTCGACGATCACCAGAATCATCAGACAGGGGATGGCGCCGATGATCGGTCCAAAAAAGGGGATAATGTTGGTGACGCCCACCACGACGCTGACCAGCATGGGATATGGGATGCGGAAAATCAAGCAAAGGATAAAGCAGAGCACACCGATGATGGCCGAGTCGATCAGCTTGCCATTGATAAAGCCTACAAATACCCGGTTGGCATGTCCGCATACCCCGAGAAGCCAGTCCGCCCGCCGCCTGGGCAGAATGGCGTAGAGCATCTTCTTGATCTGCGGAACCAGCCGCCCCTTCCCTGCCAGCATGTAAACCGAGGAGATCAGTGCGGTAATGCCCGAGATCACCCCACTGCCGATGGCGTAGCCAAAGTTCAGCAGATCCGGCAGAGCCTTGGAGAGATAGGCGGCAATATTGGTCATCAGGTCCTGATAAGAGCCAATAGCCTCATTCAGGGCCTCCGCCTCCAGTCCAAACTGCTCGGAGAGGGTCTGCACCAGGCTGTTCAGGCTGGTCAGATAGGTCTGCATGTTGGTGGCCAGATCTACCACGCTTTGCGCCACCTGCGGTATGATCAGGTTGAGCAGGACCACAACGATCGCCAGGGCGATCAGATAGACCGTCAGAATCGCCAGCCCACGCCGGTGCTTCTGCTTTTGGTAGAGCTTTCGCTCAAAAAAGCACATGGGCGTATTGAGCAGATAGGCGATAGCAAAACCTGCAATAAAGGGCGTCAGCACACCCATAAATGTGCGCACCCGGACCGCGATAACATCGAAATTGGTCAATCCCACATAAAACAGGATAGCGGCCAACAGGACGATCAGGAGAGATAACGATCCCCGATCCAGAATATACCATTTCTTTTCCCCTTGCTTGTCCTTATCCTCCATGCCGCAATCCCCTTCCGTATTGGCTATCCTGTTAAGATTGTATCATGATCCAATCACTTCCGCAACCGAAAAAGGGCGCCGGAGGGGAATTATCCTCCGGCGCCTTTTTTCATTCACCGAGCACCGCACGGTGGAAGACCTTTTTTCCCTTTTTGAGCATTATACCCTCGCCGGAGAGCTGTTCGGCGGTCACGGCTGCGGCCACATCGGTGACCTTCTGACCGTCCAACTCCACCCCTCCCTGCTCCACCAGGCGGCGAGCCTCCTTCTTGGAGGGCACCAGGCCGCACTTGAGCATCAGCTCCAGCACCCCGATCGCCCCGTCAGTCAGATCGCCGGTGTCCAGGGTGGTGGTGGGCACGTTGGACTTGTCGCCTCCCTGGGCGAACAGGGCCTTGGCCGCGTCCTGGGCCTTCTGCGCCTCCTCCTCGCCGTGAACCAGCTTGGTCAGCTCAAAGGCCAGGATCTCCTTGGCTTGATTGAGCTGGGCGCCCTCCCACTTGTCCATCTCGTCGATCTGCTCAATGGGAAGGAAGGTGAGCATACGCAGGCACTTGAGCACATCGCTGTCGCCCACGTTGCGCCAGTACTGGTAGAACTCATAGGGACTGGTCTTGTTGGGATCCAGCCACACCGCGCCCTTGGCGGTCTTGCCCATCTTCTTCCCCTCGGAGTTGAGCAGCAGGGTAATGGTCATGGCGTGGGCATCCTTGCCCAGCTTGCGGCGGATCAGCTCGGTGCCGCCCAGCATGTTGGACCACTGGTCATCACCGCCGAACTGCATGTTGCATCCGTAGTGCTGGAACAGGTGGTAGAAATCGTAGGACTGCATGATCATGTAGTTGAACTCCAGAAAGCTCAGCCCCTTCTCCATGCGCTGCTTATAACACTCGGCCCGCAGCATGTTGTTCACGCTGAAGCAGGCGCCCACCTCGCGGAGCAACTCCACATAGTTCAGGTCCATCAGCCAGTCGGCGTTGTTCACCATCTGGGCCTTGCCGTCACCGAACTCGATAAAACGCTCCATCTGCTTCTTGAAGCAGGCGCAGTTGTGCTGTATGGTCTCCACCGTCATCATGGAGCGCATGTCGGTGCGGCCGGAGGGGTCACCCACCATACCGGTACCGCCTCCGATGAGGGCGATGGGCCGGTTGCCCGCCATCTGGAGCCGCTTCATCAGGCAAAGGGCCATGAAGTGGCCCACGTGGAGGGAATCGGCGGTGGGGTCGAAGCCGATATAGAACACCGCCTTACCCTCGTTGATCATCTTGGAGATCTCTTCCTCATTGGTTACCTGGGCAATGAGGCCACGGGCCTTCAGTTCTTCGTAACAGGTCATAGTTTCATTCTCCTTTTCTTTCGTCCATAGGGACGCCCCTACAGTAATTGCTAATTAGTATGGCTGCACTTTGTGTTTTAATATAAAAAACGCCCCCTGTCCTCACGGACAGAGGGCGTTGTCAAACGCGGTACCACCTCTGGTTCACCATCCCCTCACGGAGACAGCCTCATGGAGTGCCAACACACTCCGGCGCGGTAACGGGCGCACCCGACACACCCCTACTGCGCGCCTTCACGCGGTTCGGGCGGCTGCTCCAGGGTGTATTTCCCGGCCTGTCCCCTCCCCCTCACACCAAGACGGGGGCTCTCTGGGCGGGACATAAGACGGTACTTCTCCCTGTCATCGCAGTCTCATATTGAGTTGGATTATAGTACGGGGCAGCCAGTTTGTCAAGGGGAAGATTTAACTCAACAAAAGATTACTTTTGTTGGGTTAAAGCCCGCTTGAACCGTTCCGCACTGTCCAGCAGTTCCCCCGCCGCCGCCAGTGTCGCGCCGGTGATGCGCTCACCAGAGGTCAGCCGTGCCAGCTCCTCCATGCGCCGCTCCCGGCTCAGGCGCTCTACTTCTGTGAAGGTTCTCCCCTTGCGCTCCCCCTTCTCCACAGAGAAATGGACGTCCGCCATGGCCGCAAGCTGGGGCAAGTGGGTGACGCAGAGCACCTGCTTGGTGCGGGCCACGCCCGCCAACTTCTCCGCCACCTTCTGGGCCGCCCGGCCGGACACACCGGTGTCCACCTCGTCAAAGATCAGGGAGCCCACGTGGTCATTCTCCGCCAGCACATTCTTGAGGGCCAGCATGATGCGGGCCAGCTCACCGCCGGAGGCGATCTTCTGGATGGGCTTCAGATCCTCCCCTACATTGGCGGACATAAGGAACTGCACCTCGTCCAGTCCGGTTTCGTCCATGGCGTACTCCCCCGCTTTGGGCCGGAACTCCACCTGGAACCGCACTTTCGGCATGTCCAGTTGGGCCAATTCCGTTTGAATACGCTCCTCCAGCGCCTTGGCCGCTTCACGGCGCGCCCGGCTCAGCGCCTCACCCCGCCGCCGGACCTCCTCCATCGCTTTGCCCAGATCCCTTTCCAACCGGGCGATGGTATCGCTGGAGAACTGAATCTCGTCCAGCTCCTTTCTGCACCGCTCCAAGTAGTCCAGCATCTCCTCCACGGAGTCCCCGTACTTCTTTTTCAGCCGGTAGATCACATCCAGACGACTCTCCAGCTCGTCCAGCTCACCGGGTTCAAAGTCGAAACCATCCCGTAAATCCCGCACCTGCTCGGCCAGATCATCGGCCGAGCAGCGCAGCTCCGTCAGCCTGTCCACCAGCTCCGCCACCTGCCCGCTCAGCCGGGCCGCCGCGTGGAGTGAACTCTCCGCCGCGCCGATCAGGCCGGCGGCCCCCTCACGCTCCTCATCGCCTGAGAGGGCCAAATGGGCGCCCTCCACCGCCTCAATCAGCTTGCCCGCATTGCGCAGCAAATTGCGGCGCTCGGTGAGGACCTCCTCCTCCCCGGCCTTCAGTCCGGCCCGCTCCAGCTCGGTGATCTGGAATTCCAGGCCGTCGATGCGCCGGGCCTTCTCCGCCTCGTCCATCTGGAGAGCCGCAATCTCCCGGCGCAGGACGGCAAAGCGGCCAAAGGCCGCCCGGTATTCCTCCTGCAGCGATCCCGTTTCTCCGAATCCATCCAGATACTCCAGGTGGCACCGCTCATCCAGGAGTTGCTGGCCGTCGTGCTGCCCGTGGATATTGAGGAGCTGCCGGCCCAGTTGCCGTAGCTGAGCTACGGTAATCAGCCGTCCGTTCAGGCGGCACACATTCTTGCCGTCCGGCTGGATCTCCCGCTGGATCAGCAGATTTCCATCCTCGTCCGGCCCTCCGCCGTTCTCCTGGAACCAGGCCAGCGGAGGCAGGCCGGTAAAGACGGCATTGACGAGGGCGGATCTGGCCCCTGTCCGAATCAGATCCCGGCTGGTCCGCTCTCCGATGATGGCGCCGATGGCATCCACTACAATGGACTTGCCGGCTCCCGTTTCCCCCGTCAGAGCGTTGAATCCCTTGTCGAACTGAATGTCCGCCGATTCGATAACTGCGATATTTTCAATGTGCAACAGTGAGAGCATGCCGCCCACCCCGCCGTTTCCGCTTTATTTCAGCATTGTGTGGATCTCGTTGCAGAACTCCTGCGCGTCCTCGTTGGTGCGCATGACCAGCATCGCGGTATCGTCCCCCGCAAGACTGCCCACCAGTCCTGTGATCTCCATGCCGTCAATGGCTGCGCAGGCCGCCGATGCCACTCCCGGCATGGTCTTGAGCACAATGATGTTCTGGGCCAGATCAAAGGAGATGACCCCCTCCTTGAAAATCGTGCGCAGCCGGCTGGCGACATTCAGCGACGCCTTGCGCTCTGACACCGCGTAGCGGTAGGTCCCGTAGCCGGTAAGCTCCTTGATCAGATGCAACTCTTTGATGTCCCGGGAAATGGTCGCTTGGGTAGATTGGAGTCCGCGGGCCCTCAGCTCCGCCAGAAGCTGATCCTGTGTATCAATATCCTGTTCCTCAATAATGCGCAAAATCTCCTGCTGACGTTTTCCCTTCACGCCTTGGCACCTCCCAGTTTCTGACTTAGTATATCATAAAAGCTCCGCCCTGTCACCCGTACCAGACGGGTCTTGGAGCTGGACATCTTCAGCTCCACCACATCGCCGCTGCCCAGACGAAACGCCTTGCCGCCATCTACCGACAAATAGGCAGTCTTGCGTGACTGCTTCCCCATTTTAATGGACACCGTACGCTCCCGTCCCAAGACGATGGACCGGGCGGAGAGGGCATGGGGACAGATGGGCGTCACAATCATATTCTCCGCCGTAGGCTCCACGATGGGGCCGCCCGCCGACATGGAATAGGCTGTAGAGCCGGTGGGCGTACTTACAATCACGCCGTCAGCGGAAAAATTGGCGATCATCACCTTGTCGCCATATACCTCCAGATCCACGACCCGGGCCACAGCCCCTTTCGTGAGGGCTGCGTCGTTCAGGGCGATGTCATTGAACAGCACCTTTCCATCCCGGCGGACCGCTACATCCAACATCATACGGGATTCGATCGTGTACTTCCCGGCCGCCAGCTTGGACAGCATGGACAGCTCGCTCTGCTCCAGCTCGGCCATAAAACCCACGCTGCCCAGATTGACCCCCAGTATAGGCACCTTGTGGGCGTTGGCGTCCTTGGCCGCGTGGAGGATGGTTCCGTCTCCTCCGAAGCAAACCAGCATGTCCGCGTTTTTCAGCTCCTCCTGGGTGTCCTTAAACTGGATATGCTTGGGAAATTCCAGATTGCTGCCCTCCAGGAGGAAGGGCAGACACATGGCGGTCTCCACCCCCACGTTCCGCAGAATCTTTTCCGCGGCCTGGGCCGCCCGCAGGCCCCGGTCCCGGTATGGGTTTGGGCTCAATACCACTTTCATTGTCCGGTTCCCTCCAATGCCCCGTGCGATGCCTCGACCAGAGCTGAAAGGTCGCCGTTCCAGGGCTCGCCCGCCCCGACACACAGGTGTCCCAAATATTCGATGTTGCCCTCCGGTCCTCGAATGGGCGAAAAGGTCATTTCCTTTACAGTAAAGTCCGCCTCATGAGCGTTCTGCAAAAACTGCCGCAGCACCTCCAGATGGACAGCGGGGTCCCGCACAACCCCCTTCTTGCCCACCTTCTCACGGCCCGCCTCAAACTGGGGCTTCACCAGACAGACTACCTGTCCGTCCGGCTTTAGGATACCCCGTAGGGCGGGTAAAATCAGCTTTAAGGAGATAAAGGACACATCCACTGTACCGAAGTCCAGCGGCTCTGGAATCTGCTCCGCCGTCAAATAGCGCACGTTGGTCCGCTCCATGCACACCACCCTGGGATCACTGCGCAGGCTCCAGGCCAACTGTCCATAGCCCACATCCACTGCATACACCTTTTCCGCCCCATTTTGGAGCATACAGTCGGTAAAGCCGCCGGTGGACGCCCCGGCATCAATGGCATGTACTCCCTTTAAGCGGATGCCGGAAAAAGTCTTGAGGGCTTTCTCCAGCTTCAGCCCGCCCCGGCTCACATAGGCCAACGCCTGTCCACGCACCTCAATCGGGGCGTTCTCCTCAACCTGCGTCCCGGCCTTGTCCACCTTTTGTTCCCTGACATAGACTTGACCGCTCATGATCACCGCCTGGGCCCGCTGCCGGCTTTCAGCCAGACCTCGTTCCACCAGCAGGACATCCAGCCGCTTTTTTACATTAGCCATGACGGCAGACCTCCAATGCTCTGTGATATAGGCTCGCCCCGTCCAAACCGCACAGCCTTTGAAGCTGGGGCACCGTTCCATGGGTAACAAAGGCGTGTCCGGTATTCGCCAAGGCCAGCCCTCGCACCTGGATGCCAGCGTCAAACAGGCCTGCGGCGATGCGCTGCCCCACACCGCCCGCCGCCGCGCTGTCCTCCGCAACCAGAAGCCGTCCTGTCTTTTGAACAGAGGCAGTCAGCCGCTCCAGTGGAATCGGTGTAATGGCATTTAACTTCACAACCTCTGCCTGGATGCCATTCCGTGCCAGACGGTCAGCGCAGTCCAGAAGCTGGTTAAGCATCATACCATAGCCCGCCAGGGTAATGTCCGCTCCCGTCCGCAGCAGGGTGGCTGGCTCCACCGGGACGTTGCCCTGGTAGGCGCCCTCCCCTCCCCTGGAGTAACGGACTGCCACTGGACCCTCCACGTCATAGATGGCATAACGCAGCATCTCCCGCAGCTCCTGAAAACTGCTGGGGCAAAGCACCGTCATGCCGGGGATGGTGTCGAGAAAGGCTGGATCAAAGACGCCGTGGTGGGTCTCGCCGTCCTCCCCCACCAGCCCGGCCCGGTCCACCGCCAACACCACATGGAGCTTCTGAAGCGCCACGTCGTGGAGCAGCATATCGTAGCTGCGCTGGAGGAAGGAGGAGTACACTGCAAAGACCGGGCGCATCCCCTGCTTGGCCATGCCCGCTGCCATGGCCACCGCATGGCCCTCGGCAATGCCCACGTCAAAAAAGCGCGCCGGAAACTGACGGGCAAAGCGGTTCAAGCCGGTTCCCCCCTGCATGGCGGCCGTAATGGCACAGAGCTTGCCGTCTTGCTCTGCCAAGGAACAGAGGGTCTCTCCAAACACGGCGGAAAAGCTCTCCCCTGAACCATGCACCAGCTCCCCTGTTTCTACACAGAAGCGGCCGACACCGTGAAACTGATCCGGATTGCGCTCCGCTGGTGTATAGCCTTTTCCCTTCACGGTTCTTACATGGAGCAAAACAGGGCCGTTCAGCTCCTTCGCATAGCTCAAAAGCTGCGTCAGATACTTGACATCATGCCCATCCACCGGTCCCAGGTAGGTAAAGCCCATATCCTCAAACAGGCTGCACGGCAACAGACTGTCCTTGATGGCCGTTTTGATCTTGTGGGTTGCATGGTAGATGTGACCGCCCAGCGGCAATACGCTCATGACCTTACGGTAGCCCTTCTTAAAGCGCAGGTACTGGGGCTTCAGCCGCTGGCGCGCCAAATGCTCCGCCACGCCGCCCACGCTCTTTGTGATCGACATGCCGTTGTCGTTGAGAATGACGATGAGCGGTTCCCCGCTGTCCCCCGCATCGGACAGGCCCTCATAGGCGAGCCCGCCAGACAAGGCGCCGTCGCCGATCAACGCCAGAACATGATAGTCCGCATGTTGTAATGTTCTTGCCCTTGCCATTCCAATGGCCACCGATACTGAGTTAGAGGCGTGTCCCGCGACAAAGGCGTCGCTTTCACTCTCCACCGGTTTGGGGAAGCCAGCAATTCCGCCGAAGGTACGCAGCGTTTCCATCGCCTGATTGCGGCCGGTGAGAATTTTGTGGGCGTAGCACTGGTGTCCCACATCGAACACCAAACGGTCCCGTCCGGTGTCGAACACCCGGTGGATGGCGACAATCAACTCCACCGCTCCCAGGCTGGAGGCCAGGTGGCCGCCGGTGCGGGAAACCGTGTCGATCAGGCGCGCCCGCAGCAGCCGGCACAGCTCCACAGCCTCACCGTCACTCAGTTCTCCCAGTTGATTCGGTACGTGATTCAAATCAAAATTCAGAATGGTTCCACCTCCCGGCCCACAGAGGCCCGGAATTCAAAATTACGTCCACAGCCAAGCGCCCAGCAATCCTACACTGATACCCAATAGGCCGCCCATCAGCACCTGGAACGGCGTGTGCCCCAGGAACTCCTTGAGCTCCTTACCGAAAATGGCGGGCTTCATCTCAGTCCAGTGTTCCATGATATAGTTCAGGATCTTGGCCTGCTCCCCCGCCGCCTTGCGGACATTGGCCGCGTCGTACATCACCACAATGGCGACCACGGCAGAAATGGTGAATACGGGCGACGCCCAGCCGTACATATAGCCCATGGCCGCCGCGCAGGCGCAAACAAAGGCAGAGTGGGAGCTTGGCATTCCCCCGCTGGAGAGAATATGGCGCCAGTCCAGCTTTCCCTGGGAAATCAGCGTGACGACAAACTTGAGCACCTGGGCGATCGCCCAGGCCAGGATGGACAGGTTTAAAATCAGATTTCCGGTCAGAAAATCTACGACATTGCTCATATAAGTCCTCTCATTTCTCGCGGCCGGCCAGCGACTGCGCCAGACCGCGGAGGCTCTCCGCCTCCGAACCGAAGGGCGCCAGGGCCTCCACCGCCCGGTCGGTCAACTCCGCCACCAGGATACGGCAGTCCGCCAGACCTTTGAGCGCCACAAAGGTGGTCTTGTCGCTCCTGACGTCTGAACCGATGGGCTTGCCCAAGGTGGCCTCATCACCCACTACGTCCAGGATATCGTCCTGAATCTGGAAGGCCAGCCCCAGGCAGTCGGCATAGCGGCACAGGGCCTCCCGCTGTTCCTCCGCTCCGCCGGCCACGGCGCAGCCCATCTCCACAGCCGCTCTGATCAGCGCACCGGTCTTGAGGCGCTGAAGCTCCTCCACCTCGGTCAGGCCAAGGGCGCGGCCCTCGCCGGCCATATCCAGTACCTGTCCGCCCACCATGCCGCGGCCGCCGG
>OHAS01003079.1_pt1 | contig 11357 bp, 10 predicted proteins | sample 1577131 | NCBI WGS metagenome assembly OHAS01 (sample SAMEA3541566, study PRJEB24748) | human gut metagenome | biome: human gut; feature: human-associated habitat; material: faeces | place: China | collected 2012
CAATGGCGCGCAGGTTGCCGCCCACGCTCACCAGAGCGCTGGTCAGGCCGCGGGCAGCCGATGGAGGAACGGATGATTACCGTAACAAGGCTGAACGGGGCGGTGGAGTTCCCGGCGGATGCGATGGTGGCGGCCGCTATGAATCCATGTAAATGCGGCTTTTATCCGGATCTGGGCCGCTGTACCTGTACGGAGACACAAATCAGGCGGTATCTGAGCCGTATTTCAGGCCCGTTTTTAGATAGGATTGACATTGGCGTTGAGGTACCAAGGCAGGCTCAGCCGTTTGTAACAGGAAAAAAGAGGGGAGAGTCATCCGCTTCCATGAGGGAGCGGGTTATGGCGGCAAGGCAGATTCAGCAGGAGAGATTCAAAGGGGAGGAATGCAGGTTTAATAGCCAGATGGGGAAACGCCAGATTGAGAACTGCTGCGGCCTGAAAAAGTCGGATGAACGTTTTCTGAACGATGTTTTCAGGGCATACGGACTGAGCGCCAGAGGATGTGAAAAGATACTGAAAACAGCCAGAACCCTGGCGGATTTGGACGAGAAGAAACAAATCGGCAGGGGACACCTGGGGGAGGCCGTCTCATTCAGAAGCTTTGAAAAGAAATACTGGGGCTTCAAGTTTTGAAGGGACGTGTCCGTGAATTAACAATAGCGCGGGGAGGGAATATATGGAGAGAACATCAGAAATGAGAGCGGAAGCTAAAAGAGAAGCAGTATTAAAAAAACGGGGGACATCGGTACCGGACGAAAGAGAAAAGGAATACCTCTACTGGCTTTGCAGGGTAGACGGAATCGGAGCGGTGAAGTCCGGAAAACTTTTAGAATATGCCGGAAGCTTTGAGGAAATATATAATATGAAGAAACAGGTTCTGGAAACACTTCCCTTCCTGAGAGGACAGGACGCAGAGCATATTCAGGAGGCAAAAGCCCTCTTTGAGAAGCGCTGCCGTGAGTACAGGGAATTGAGAAAAAACGGCATCCGTTTTATCATGGCCGGAGAGCCGGAATATCCGCGGCGTCTTGAGAATATCTATGATATGCCGATGTGGCTTTTTGTAAAAGGAGATCTGCCGAAAGAACACCTGCCGACTGCGGCGGTTATTGGCGCCAGAAGCTGCACGCCCTACGGACGCCAGGTGGCGGAATATATCGGGAGGATTCTGGCGGAAAACGGGATACAGACTGTGAGCGGACTTGCCAGCGGTATTGACGGAGCCGGCCACAGGGGGGCTGTAAAGGCACAGGGGGCCTCATATGCTGTTTTGGGAAGCGGAGTTGATAATTGTTACCCGAGAGAGAATCTGAGCCTTTATAACGCGATTCTGGAAACGGGAGGCGTTATTTCGGAATATGGGCCGGGGGAGAAGCCGGCGGCCCGCAATTTTCCTTTGAGAAACCGGATTATCAGCGGGCTTTCCGATGCGGTAATTGTAATAGAAGCGAGGAAACGCAGCGGTTCCCTGATAACGGCGGATATGGCTCTGGAGCAGGGGAAAGAGGGCTTTGCCGTTCCCGGACGTGTTAACGACCCGTTAAGCGAGGGATGCAACGGACTGATTAAGCAGGGAGCCGCACTCTTACAAACACCGGAAGATATCCTTGATTTTTTCAGAATAGATTGTAAAAATTGCCTAAAAGTCATGAAAAAATCGGTAAAGACGCTTGCCAAGACGGAAAAAATGTTGTATAGTTGCTTAGATTCACAACCGAAACATGTAGAAGAACTGATAAAAATAAGTAAACTGCCGTCAGGGGAATGTATGGCAGCACTTTTAAGACTTGAAATGGACGGATTCATTATGCAGCCTGTCAATCAATATTATATAAGGAAATTGGAGTAGGAGTTTGTTATGTCAAAAAGTTTGGTAATTGTAGAGTCGCCGGCAAAGGTGAAAACAATTAAAAAATTTCTGGGAACGAATTATGAGGTGGACGCGTCTGGCGGACATGTAAGAGATTTGCCTAAGAGTACACTGGGAATAGATTTGGAGAATGATTATGAGCCGAAGTATATCACCATCAGAGGTAAGGGGGATATACTTGCGAAGCTTCGCAAAGAGGTAAAAAAGGCAGATAAAATTTATCTGGCAACTGACCCGGACCGCGAAGGCGAAGCGATTTCCTGGCACCTGGTAAAAGCGTTGAAGCTCGATGAATTAAAGGATAAGAAGGTATACCGTATCAGTTTTAATGAGATAACAAAGAACGCGGTTAAGGCATTCGTAATGTCGTCAATGTTGGCAAGGAACCGAGAGAGATTGATATGAATCTGGTGGACGCCCAGCAGACGCGAAGGGTTCTGGACCGTATGGTGGGCTATATGATCAGCCCCATTCTCTGGGCTAAGGTTAAGAGAGGGCTGAGTGCGGGACGCGTCCAGTCCGTAGCTCTCAGAATGATCTGTGACAGGGAGGATGAGATTAACTCCTTTATCCCGGAGGAATACTGGAATCTGGAGGCAGAACTTAAGGTCCCCGGCTCTAAGAAGAAGCTCACGGCCAAATACTACGGCGATGCAGACGGAAAAAAGGCGATTCATAACAAAGAGGAACTGGATCAGATACTGAGCGGGCTGGAGAACCAGCCGTATGAGGTAAGCGAGGTGAAGCTGGGAGAGCGTATACAAAGATTTCTGTTTCTCCGGGAACGAGTATTGATTACAAAATTGATTTAATCAATAATTCGGATATTCCGGTCAATGTAGATCTGTCTGTTACAGGATTACCAGCAAGTTGGAAACGTGAATTGAAATCCGGTGGTTGGAATATTAACAAATTAGCTGTCCTGCCTAGTGAAAAGAAGGACTTTAACTTGAAATTGGAAGTTCCATTAAAAATAAACAAGGGTAGCTACAATTTTGTTGTAACTGCTGGAGGCTGTCAACTTCCTTTGACTGTCACCGTAGCTCAGCAAGGCACTTATCAGACTGAATTTACTACTGATCAACCCAATATGCAGGGCAACTCAAAATCGACATTTACTTTTAATGCCGTACTGAAGAATCAGACGGCTGATCAGCAGTTATATGCATTGATGTCTAATGCGCCCAGAGGATGGAATGTAATTTTTAAACCTAATTATAAGCAGGCAACTTCCGCACAAGTAGAAGCGAATGCCAGCCAGAATGTGTCGATAGACGTCACTCCGCCGGCTAATGTTGAAGCTGGGAATTATAAGATTTCAGTACGTGCAGTAGCCGGTAATACTTCTGCTGATCTGGATTTGGAAGTGGTGGTTACCGGTACATATCAAATGGAACTGACTACTCCACGGGGATTGTTGAGTACTGAAATAACTGCCGGAGATGTGAAGCGTCTGGAATTAGTTGTCAGAAACACAGGTTCCTCTTTATTAAAGGATATTCAACTCTCATCCGGTAAGCCAAAAGATTGGGAAGTATCTTTTGAACCTGCCAAAATAGAAATATTAAAAGCCGGAGAAACATCTACTGTTACGGCTATAATGAAAGCTTCGAAAAAAGCTTTGCCAGGCGACTATGTAGCAACAATGGAAGCCAGAACTCCCGAAGTAAATGCAACTGCACAATTCAGAATTGCAGTAAAAACACCAATGCTTTGGGGTTGGGTAGGAATATTAGTCATCGTTGTAGCTGTGGGAGGTGTCTATTACCTATTCCGAAAATATGGAAGGAGGTAATTATGGGCGAACAAGTGATTGTACTTACCGATTTAACCAAAAAATACGGTAATTTCACTGCTGTAGACCATATTAGCCTGTCAATCTGCAAAGGAGAGATTTTCGGATTATTGGGTCCGAATGGTGCGGGAAAATCCACAACTATCCTGATGATGCTGGGGCTGACGGAGCCGACTTCCGGCAAAGTGGAAATTTGTGGAATAGACTCCACTACAAATCCTATTGAAGTCAAGAGGAAAATTGGTTATCTTCCTGAAGATTTAGGCTTTTACGATGATATGACCGGGTTGGAAAATCTCATCTATACAGCACTTCTGAACGGCTTTTCAAGGAAAGAGGCTGAAGAGAAAGCAAAGGAACTTATGCGTCGGGTTGGACTTGCCGAACAGGTGAATAAAAAGACCGGAAAGTATTCCCGCGGTATGAGGCAACGTTTGGGTTTAGCGGATGTATTGATAAAGAATCCGGAAATCATTATTTTGGACGAGCCGACATCCGGTATCGATCCTGCCGGAATTCAGGAATTTATAGAATTGATTCGTAATTTGAGTAGGGTTCATTCCTTCACCGTGTTATTTTCCTCACATAATCTGGATCAGGTACAGAAAGCTTGTGATCGTGTGGGCTTATTTAATCACGGAGAATTACTGGCACAGCTTGATCTTAGAGAAATGGAAGGTAAACAAGTAGAACTTATTGATATCTACAATAATTATATAAAGGAAGGAGGTGAGAAGTATGAACGGAATTGAGCAGCCTTTCTGGGTTATTGTGAATAAAGAAATCCGGGATCATGTACGTAGTTGGCGCTTTATTATTTTACTTGCCATTATCACGCTCACTTGCTTGGGAGCCTTGTATACATCACTCACCAGTATGCATGAGGCTGTCAAATCAGGTGATGTGGAAGATACTTTTTTCTTCTTGAAATTGTTTACCGTATCCGATGGCACATTGCCTTCTTTTGTTTTGTTCATCAACTTTTTAGGGCCGCTGTTAGGTATTGCCTTAGGATTTGATGCCATGAATTCGGAACTGAACAAAGGGACATTATGCCGTATATTATCACAGCCGATACACCGTGATTGTATAATCAATGCCAAATTTGTTGCTGCACTGATTGTGATTACAATTATGCTGTTTGTATTAGGTTTTTTGGTAATGGGAGCCGGGCTGATAGCCATCGGTATTCCACCTACACCGGAAGAATTTGCCCGTATCATTTCCTTTTTGATCCTAAGTGTTTTCTATGTAGGTCTTTGGTTGAATATGGCGATACTGTTCTCGCTCTGCTTCCGGCAGACGGCTACTTCAGCTTTGGCTTCTCTGGCGATATGGTTGTTTTTCAGTGTATTTTATACGATGATTGTCAATTGGGTTGCTAAGATGTTCATGCCTTCTGATATGATGCCGCCTTATTATGTTGTCGGTTATCAAAAAATAGTTTGGGGCATAATGTCATTGAATCCGTGCGAATTATTCAATCAGGCAACTTCTGTATTGCTGATGCCATCACTTCGAAGCTTGGGACCGTTAATGATGGAGCAGGTTCAAGGGGCAATACCCAGCCCTCTCCCATTGGGACAGAGTTTGCTGGTTATATGGCCACAGCTAACAGGATTGATTGCAGTTACAATTCTCTGTTTTGCACTCTCTTATATCATATTTATGCGTAGAGAAATACGTTCAAGGTAAATTGATTGGTTAGGTTAGGAAGAAATCCCTGACGATATTTAATACTTTAAAGTCGTCAGGGATTTATATATTGCAGTTTGTATTATTTCTGCCTTACATACTCCAGAGTATATCCATAATTGGAACTTAACACTAACGAATCCGGCGTTAGCTTGTCAATCTTCAGTGTATCCACACCTTCAATCTCTATTCCATTACCGATACTTTTTACTGTCAGATAAAGCTGGTCACCTTGTTGTTCCCATTCTTTGTATATCAAAGTGTGCATATTAATGGAAGATGCTTCTCCATTCTCTTCCAGTTTGATTCCTTGCACTTCTCCAGGTTGCCCGTTAATGGGCATTACCCATGATCCTACTACGGTAGCGGGAGCTTTAGAACCACCACAGGCAGCAAATACAACTGCCATGACCGCCATGCTAATGATTTGTTTTTTCATGATGTCTTTTTATTATAGTGTAACGTTGAAACCTACCAATTGTTTTCAGGGGATAAAGTTAATTGAAAAATATCGTTCCGGAGCTATTATTCTATATTTAAGTTTCGCAGGCTAACGTTCTTTTCCCTAAGCTTGATTGGCCAAAGCATATCAGGATTTACGCAATCAGTCCAATATGGCAATAAGATAGTGAAATGCGATATTTCTCTTCAATACGTTTGTATTTCCCCATTATCAGCAATAAGGTTTTCTGTCAAAAAGGCCCTTCTGGAAGAATAAAACCTTAGTTTATCATTATCATATCATCTATTGGTATGCTACAGATGGTCTATTCAGCGCTATTGCATGATTTGTTTTAACCAAACAGACCATCTATTTGATCCAAACGGATGATGTAATTTGGAAAATGGCTACACCCTTTGCCTCATAGGGCTACACCTTCATCACTAAAGGGTGATACTATCACGGAAAAAGGGTGTAGCCCCTCCGAAAAGCAGGTGATATTTTTCTGTTTTGAAGAAGATAAGCAACGAAATCTAATAATCACTTTTTAGGAAATATATCAAATACGCAATCAAATAAGAATGAAATACAAAGAACTCACTTTCCAAAATACACTTTCCCTCATTATTATAAATCATACGGCATTTACCAAACAGGAAATCCTTGCGTCTTTTCGCACTACGCCAACTATTGATACGAAAGGATGAAACGTAGGACATCACGATTTACATTTTGTCATTTTGCTTAAGTTCCGCAAGTGTAGTGAATGATCTTGAATTATTTTATATTACATAAATAACAAGGAAACAACCAGCCCCCCAATCACTATGACAGTAAAACAACCTGTTCCTTTTATCTTTCTTGCCTTGTCAAAGTCTTCTTGCAAAAACTTACGGCCACATTTTGGACATGCATAACACGCCGTACCAGAAAGCTTTCCACAATTGGGACACGTCACATAAAGACCTTTAGTCCTTTCAAGAGGATGCACGCTTAATCTATCAGGTATCGGCTGTTTCTTTAATCTGAATTGATGACCGCATTTTAAACAGCTAATCAATATCTTATTACTGAGAAATTGACCATAAGCAATCTTTTCAGCGTGTATCTGAGTAGAACCACATCTCGGACATGTTACCGGGGTGTCATCATATTCATTAAAGTCTGTATGTTGTCGCTCACCTTTCATTGCTTCTTAATTAGTTGATTCTATCTGTCCTTTCTATATTGAAGAGTTTTATGCTAGAACAACATCAAACTCTGAGGATCCACTGCTTAGTAGCCTCTTATATAATCCTTGTAGTTTACCACCTTGAACTGATTGTTCATGCACAGGGACATACGCCCAGTATCCATCACTTCCACCTTCAATTGTAGATGCATACGGATATTCATCTCTGGAAAGCCCCGGCGCATACTTTACATCTTTAAATAATTGATTATCATCTCTAGAAAGCACCTTTACACGATTTACTTCATGAATGCTTATTGGCGAGTATGGTATTTTTTCTTTATCGGCTTGTACTTTAGTAACTATTTCTCCATTTGTCATATTCCTTACATAAACTACCGATTCTTTATTTGGAATATAATTCAAAGTGTTTGGAGCTCCTTTATCTATTGCACAAGCTGTAAACTCCCATATATTAGGAGTCTTGCTCTTTTCTATGATATGATTTTCTTTAAATTGGGTGCAAAGAGGATCTATAGCAGTAGTTCTTTGGCAGATACTATTTATATTGGCCTTTTGCATTTTATGACTAATTCGATTGTCTTTAAACATAATGTTTGAATTATAATCCGAGAAACTCAACGTTTTCGAACATTTATTATCCTCTTTAGGGGAGTGTTGACTACAATAGCATTTCATAATATTAGATTTTAGTTATATAATTAATTACCATTTTTTCGATGAACTTATGTTTTTTCAAGGACCTTCTCATTACTTGAGTTTAAAATCAGTTATAAGATAGTTATAAGAAAATCTCCTTTATTAGCATAGAAAGAATGTCAAATAACACAATTTTTGCTATAAATGACGTAGAGCCGATGCAAATTGCATCAGCTCTACGTCGTCTTAATTAATTAGTTTTCAGTCTTTTAGACTTTAGTCGGGGTAGCGGGATTCGAACCCACGACCCCCTGCTCCCAAAGCAGGTGCGCTAACCGGACTGCGCTACACCCCGAATACTTTATTTCTTAAAAGCGAGTGCAAAGGTAGAAACTATTTTGTAATAAACAAAACAAATCGACTCTTTTTACAAAAAAAAATCAGATGAGGTCATAAATACCCATTTAGACAGGGCCAACTTCGTATTTGCTCCGTACCAACTCCCCATAAAAACATAAAATATAATCGCATGGGAAGAAAACGCTCTTTTATCACATGAATTAGAGAGGTTAAAACAGCCTGTCAGAAGTGCTAAAAAAGAGTCGTTATTGTAACTATCTTATAAAAAGAATAAGCTGCTGATTTTTTAGTAGCTTATTTTGTATATGGAAACATCCAACAAAATAACTGTCTATTGAGATAAAGGTATGATAGCATCAAACTACATTTTTAAATAAAAATCTTTTGTCAGTGCAATATATTCCGGTGTAAATTGATGGTGTTCCACTTCAATACATAAAGTCTCTTCTATGCACTCATGTTCTTCGTGACTGAATGAAATAAGTACTCTTCGGCTTGGTTTATCCGGTTTGGTGAAGACATAAAGACGACGCGAAGGGTACAACTTGTATTTCCAGGCTGTGTCAATTACTAACTTTTCTGCTTCGGTAGGAATGATAACACATACCCTCCCCTGCTTTTCAAGGAGATGTGCCGAGCGTCGAAAAAGTAACTCATAATTTAGTTCACAGGTATGACGTGCCATATTGCGTTGCTTGTCAGGGCAGTTCAATGCATTAACAAAATATGGTGGATTAGAAACTATCAGATTATATTTACTTTCGGTCTGAAATAGACTGAAATCGTTACAGATAACTTGTATTCGTTTCATCCATGGAGAACGGGCTACATTCATCTTAGCCTGAGCTGCCGCAGCTTCATCTATTTCTATAGCCGTGATTTGCGATAATGGATATCGCTGTGCTAACATTATCGCTATCAGTCCAGTGCCAGTTCCTATATCGAGGATTTTTTGCGAGCTTTCTGCCTCTGTCCAAGCGCCTAACAGCACTCCGTCTGTACCTACTTTCATGGCACATTTATCGTGCCATATAGTAAATTGTTTAAACTGAAAATAAGGATTTGACATAGATTGTAGTTGTTAATAGAGAGCAAAAATAGACAAAGTCGGGAATATTACGACAAATTTGGCACCGTTTTTGTCTTTTTATAGAAAAGGTGCTTTATATTAATGAAGAATAGATTAACTTTGCAGGCGCTTTATAAGCCCTGTCAGTATGACATAAACTTAAAAAGAACGAAATGAAGAAAAGACTTTACCTAAAAGATACGGAAGCAAGAGAAGAAGGAAACACTTTTTCAGTGATTGCTGATTTTGAGGGGAATGAAGAACAGTTGATGGATATTGAAGTGAATGAGATACTTCCGATATTACCTTTACGGAATATGGTTTTATTTCCAGGTGTATTTATGCCGGTATCTGTCGGGAGAAAGACTTCCATGAAATTAGTGCGTGAAGCTGAAAAAAAAGGTGCATATATCGGAGTGGTTTGCCAGAAGGTAGCAGAAACGGAGATGCCTTCGTTGGAAGATTTGCATACTATTGGTACGGTAGGTAAGATTATCCGTATCTTGGAAATGCCTGATCAGACTACCACTATTATTCTGCAAGGCGTCAAACGTATGGAATTGGAAGAAATTGTAGATACAACTCCTTATTTGAAAGGGCGCGTAAAAGCATTGGGGGAAGATATTCCTGACAAAAATGATAAGGAATTCCATGCATTGGTGGAAGCTTGCAAGGATCTGACTATAAGATATATCAAATCATCTGATATGTTTCCGCAGGATTCTGCATTTGCCATCAAGAATATTACGAATCCTATGTTCTTGGTGGATTTTATCTGCACGAATCTTCCGCTGAAAAAAGATGAGAAGATTGAATTGCTGCGTATTGATGCATTGCGTGCACGTACTTATCGTTTGTTGGAGATACTGAATCGGGAAGTGCAACTTGCCGAAATCAAGGAGTCCATACAGATGCGTGCACGGGAAGACATTGACCAGCAACAACGTGAATATTTCCTGCAACAGCAGATTAAGACCATTCAAGATGAATTGGGTGGTGGTGGCCAGGAACAGGAAATAGAAGAATTACGCCGTAAAGCAATCGCTACTAAGTGGAGTGCGGAAGTAAGAGACACTTTCATGAAAGAGGTGGATAAACTGGAACGTACACATCCACAATCTCCTGATTATAGTGTGCAACTCAATTATCTGCAAACAATGCTAAGTTTGCCGTGGGGAATATACACTACAGATAATCTGAACTTAGTCAATGCTGAGAAGACTCTGAACAAAGATCATTATGGCTTGGAGAAGGTGAAAGAACGTATTCTGGAGCACTTGGCTGTATTGAAGCTGAAAGGTGATATGAAGTCGCCTATTATCTGTTTGTATGGCCCTCCGGGAGTAGGTAAAACCTCTTTGGGGCGTTCTATCGCTGCTGCCCTCAAACGGAAATATATCCGTATGTCATTGGGTGGCGTGCATGATGAAGCAGAGATACGTGGACATCGTAAGACGTACATCGGTGCTATGCCGGGACGTATTATCAAAAGTCTGATCAAGGCCGGCTCATCCAATCCGGTGTTTATCCTGGATGAAATAGATAAGGTGAGTTCAGATCGTCAGGGAGATCCTTCTTCTGCTTTGCTTGAGGTGCTTGATCCGGAACAGAATACAACATTCCATGATAATTTCTTGGATGTAGATTACGATTTATCTAAAGTAATGTTCATTGCTACTGCAAATAATCTGAATACTATCCCTGGACCGTTGCTCGATCGTATGGAGTTGATTGAGGTAAGTGGTTATATCACTGAAGAGAAGATTGAAATAGCCCGTCGCCATCTGGTTCCGAAAGAACTGGAAGCCAACGGTATGAAGAAGAATGATATCAAAATACCAAAGAATACGCTGGAGGCTATTATCGAGTCGTATACCCGTGAAAGTGGTGTACGCGAATTAGAGAAGAAGATAGGTAAAATACTTCGTAAATCGGCACGCCAGTATGCTACGGATGGCTACTTTGCCAAACAGGAAATCAAACCGGGAGATTTGTATGAGTTCCTCGGAGCACCTGAGTATACCCGTGATAAATATCAGGGCAATGAATACGCTGGTGTAGTGACCGGGTTAGCATGGACCGCCGTGGGGGGAGAAATCCTGTTTGTAGAAACCAGTTTGAGCAAAGGAAAAGGCGGTAAACTGACGTTGACCGGGAACTTGGGTGATGTAATGAAAGAATCGGCTATGCTGGCTTTGGAATATCTTAAGGCACATACCAAACTGCTGAATTTACAGGAGGATATCTTTGACAATTGGAATATCCACATCCATGTACCTGAAGGAGCCATCCCTA
>OHAS01003091.1_pt1 | contig 11319 bp, 8 predicted proteins | sample 1577131 | NCBI WGS metagenome assembly OHAS01 (sample SAMEA3541566, study PRJEB24748) | human gut metagenome | biome: human gut; feature: human-associated habitat; material: faeces | place: China | collected 2012
CCGGTTCTTGCTAAAAAAGGTTATTTTCCGGAGGGCTTAGCTTTTCATATTCAGCTGCCAATCCTGAAAATCGGCAAAGGGGTCGGAGACGGTGGGGTGGATGTCGTTTTTCACCGCCCCGTCCGGCAGCAGCACGGAGTTGGACTTGAAGCAAACCGCCACCAAGGGCGCCTGTTCCTTCAGATAGCTGCACAGCTCCCGAGCCGCCGTCTGGCGTCCCTCGCCCTCCGATGCCGTTCGGAAGGCCGTCAGCAGGGTCTCCAGCTGTGTGTCCCGCACGCCGCCGTAGTTCAGGGCCCCGCCCGGAGACAGCAGCGGCGATAGATCCCAATCCGCCGTCAGCTTGCACTCCCCGTAGTAGAGGTCGAAATCCCCGCTCTTCAGCGCCGCCAGATAGTCCTCATAGGGCAGGGTCTTTACGTCGATCTTCACGTCGTATTGGGAGAGGTCCGAGGCCAGCTTCCGGGCCATGGACACCTTGAAGCTATTCTCCTCGTTCACCAGCATGGTGACGGAGACGGACTTTTCGCCGGAGGTATAGCCCGCCGTCTCCATAGCGGAGCGGTAGCTGTCCGGGGAATAGGTCTCCTCCAGATCCTTGGGGTAGACCACCGCCGAGGGGGACAGGGGGAACTGGGCCGTCTGCCCATGCCCCAGCAGGAAGGCACTGACGCCGCCGGCCCGGTCCATGCCAAGACTCAGGGCCGCCCGCAGTTTAGGGTCGTTGAAGGGCGCACGGGTGACATTGAAGCCGATATACTGCATCGTCGAGGTGGGGATGTCCGTATAGCTGCCGCTGCCGTAGACGTTGGAGGTGTTGGTGCCGGTCAGGTCGCATACCAGCATCTGGATGTCGTGGGTATAGAAGGCGTAGGCCATGGAGTCGGTGTTCTTGCAGGCGGTCAGCTCGATGCGCTCCAGCGGCATGGTCTTATCCTGCCACCAGTCCGTTCGCCGGGCCAGATACACGCCGCTCTCGTCCTTGGCATAGCGGTAGGGGCCGCTGCCCACCGGTACCGTGTCCTCCTGGGTGCCGCCCTTGATGATGGGGATGTCCAGTCGGGCGGCGAATTGCGGGTCGTTGCGGGTGAGATAGATGCGGAGGGTGCTCTCCCCCAGATAGGACACGGAGTCCATCTCCGCCAGCCGCTGGCCGTACCGCACGGACTCCTTGGCCCGCCGCAGGGCAGCCACCACGTCCCACGCCGTCAGGGCCGAGCCGTCGGAGAAGGTGACGCCGGAGCGCACGGTGACGGTCAGAGCGTAGCTTTCGGCGTCGTAGGAGGCGCTCTCCGCCAGACAAGGCCGGGGCAAAAAGTCGGTACCCAGCGTGTACAGACTCTCATACAGCAGCGCACCCAGTGTCTGCTGGGCGCCGTCGGCGCAGGTGATGGGGTCCCATGTCTCCCCCTGCAGATAGGGCAGACCGAAGGAGGTGAGACGGGTATCCTGCTTGGTGCTGTCGCTCTGCTGATAGTATTGGGAGAGGGTGTCGTAGGTCTCCTCCGGCTCCTCGCCCCAGTCGCAGCCAGACAGCGGCACAAGACACGCCGCCGCCAGCAAAAGGGATAGTAAACGCTTTTTCATGGCAGTCTCCTGTTCAGATCAGGGCGATGAGTGCCGCCTGCGCTCCCCGGCGGTCCCCCATCTTCCGATGGGACCACCAGCGCTCCGGGTGGCAGCCGGTGCAGTCGGGGCATACGTCGATGCGCTGTACCCCGGCCTGCCGCAGCCACAGGGCATTGATGCCCTTCAGGTCTATGTGCCACTTTTCGCCCCAGCGCACCATGTACGGCTCCGCTGCCGCACCCAGCGCCCGGCGCATGGCCTCCGGCACGTCATCGTCCGTCTCGAAGCAGCAGGCACCGATGGACGGCCCCGTGGCGGCCAGCAGATCCCCCGGCTCCGTGCCGAAGGCCTCCTGCATCCGCCGCACCGTCTTGGCAGCCAGACCGCTGGCCACCCCACGCCACCCGGCATGGACGGCTCCGATGGCCTCCTGCACCGGGTCGTACAGCAGAATAGTGCCGCAGTCGGCGGAGAACACCACCAGCGGGATGTGCTTCTCCCGGCAGATCATGGCGTCTACGCTGGCGTAGTCCCGCTGCCGGAACAGTCCCTTGCCGCAGTCCGACTCCGTCACCAGACGGATGTTGTCCTCGTGGACCTGCTTACTGAGCACCGCCCGCTGATGGGACAGACCCAGCACGCCGCACAGCCGGCGGAAGTTCTCCTGCACATTGGCCAGATCGTCGCCCCGGCCCACGCCCAGATTCAGGCTGTTCCACGGGGCGGGGCTGACGCCGCCGGTGCGGGTGGAAAAGCCGTGGCGGATGCTGCCGCACAGCAGATCGCTCTGCAGCACGGTGATGCCGTTTTCCGTATGGTCATGAAATGCCATGGCAGTCCTCCTGTCCGGGGATTTTTACGCATCCCGGCCGCAGCAGTTCTTGTACTTCTTACCGCTGCCGCAGGGGCAGGGTTCGTTGCGGCCAATCTTCTTCACCTTGCGGGGCTGCTTCTTCACGGTGCCGTCGCCGCCCACGCTCTCCGACGTGGTCTTGGCTACACGCTCCCGCTTGACCTCCTCGTTCTTCCGCAGCCGTACGGAGTACAGCCGCCGGACGGTTTCCTCCTGAATGGCGGAGATCATCTCCTCAAACATCTCCAGAGATTCCTTCTTATAGGCGATGATGGGATCCGTCTGAGCATAGGCCCGCAGACCGATGCCCTGCCGCAGATCGGTCATGGCATCGATGTGGTCCATCCAGTACTCGTCTACCACCCGCAGCAGCACCACACGCTCCACCTCACGCATGACAGGGGAGGTGAACTCCTGCTCCTTCTTTTCGTAGAAGTCGGCAGCGGCGGCGGTAAAGGCATCGATGACCTCCTCGGCCGTCAACTGGGGGATGCGCTCCGGCTCGAAGCGCACGGTGTACCTGGGGAAGTACAGGCCCTCCACCTGACGCAGCAGCTCCCGCATCCCGGCCTCGTCCATGTGGCTCTCGCCGCCGAAGGCGCTGCTGACCTGATGGCCGATGGCGGTGGACATCATGTTCATGATGATGCCCTTGACGTCCATACCCTCCAGCACCTGCTTGCGCTGATCGTAGATGATCTCACGCTGCTTGTTCATCACGTCGTCGTACTCCAGCACCGACTTACGGGACTGGAAGTTCCGGGACTCCACCGTGGTCTGGGCCTGCTCAATGGCACGGGTCAGCATCTTGTTCTCGATGGGGGTGTCCTCGTCGAGGTTCATCCGCTCCATGATGGCGTTGATGCGCTCACCACCGAACAGACGCATGAGGTCATCCTCCAGCGAGATATAGAACCGGGTCTCGCCGGGGTCGCCCTGACGGCCGGCACGGCCGCGCAGCTGGTTGTCGATCCGGCGGGAGTCGTGGCGCTCGGTACCCACGATGAACAGGCCGCCGGCCTGACGCACCTGCTCCGCCTCTCCGGCGATCTCCTCCTTGTGCTGCTGCAGCTTCTGGGCAAACAGGCGGCGGGCATCCAGAATCTCCTGGTTGTCCGTCTCGGCGTAGCCGGTGGCCTCAGCGATCAGCTCGTCGGAAAGCCCGGCCTTGCGCAGGTCATTCTTGGCCATGTACTCGGCGTTGCCGCCCAGCATGATATCCGTACCACGGCCGGCCATGTTGGTGGCCACGGTCACGGCGCCGAACTGACCGGCCTGCGCCACGATCTCCGCTTCCTTCTCGTGGTTCTTGGCGTTCAGCAGGTTGTGCTTGATGCCCTCGCGGGTGAGCATCTTGCCCAGCAGCTCGTTCTTCTCGATGGACACGGTGCCCACCAGCACGGGCTGCCCCTTGGCGTGGCACGCCTTCACCTGCTGGATCACGGCGCGGTACTTGCCGTTTTCGGTCTTGTACACGCTGTCCTCGTTGTCGATACGGGCAATGGGGCGGTTGGTGGGGATCTCGATGATATCCAGCGCGTAGATGGTGGCGAATTCCTCCTCCTCCGTCAGCGCCGTACCGGTCATACCGGACAGCTTGCGGTACAGGCGGAAGTAGTTCTGGAACGTGATGGTGGCCAGTGTCTTGCTCTCCCGCTGGACGGACAGGTGCTCCTTGGCTTCAATGGCCTGATGCAGACCCTCGGAGTACCGGCGGCCGAACATGAGACGGCCGGTGAACTCGTCCACGATCACCACCTCGCCGTCCTTGACCACATAGTCCACGTCACGCTTCATGATGCCGTGGGCTTTGATGGCCTGGTTGATGTGGTGGGCAATGGTGCTGTTCTCCGGGTCGGACAGGTTGTCCAGATGGAAGAATTCCTCCGCCTTCTTGATGCCGCGGGCGGTGAGGGTGCAGCTCTTGCTCTTCTCGTCCACCACATAGTCGGCGTCGATGTCGGTGGCTTCCTCCTCCTTGTCATCCGTCTCCACCACCACGAACTTCTTCAGCCGGGCGGCGAACATCTCCGCCATGTCGTACAGCTGGGTGGATTTCTCGCCCATGCCGGAGATGATCAGCGGCGTGCGGGCCTCATCGATCAGGATGGAGTCCACCTCGTCCACGATGGCGAAGGCGTGACCCCGCTGCACCTGCTCGGAGGCGTACAGCGCCATGTTGTCGCGCAGGTAGTCGAAGCCCATCTCGTTGTTGGTGCCGTAGGTAATGTCGGCGGCGTAGGCCTTCTGGCGCTCCTCCTTCTTCATGTCGTGGATGATCAGACCCACGGTCAGACCCAGGAAGCGGTGCACCTTGCCCATCCACTCGCTGTCGCGCTTGGCCAGATAGTCGTTGACGGTGACGATATGGACGCCCTCGCCGGTCAGAGCGTTCAGATAGGCCGGCAGCGTGGCCACCAGCGTCTTGCCCTCACCGGTCTTCATCTCGGCGATGCGCCCCTGGTGGAGCACGATGCCGCCCACCAGCTGCACGGGATAGGGGCGCATGCCCAGCACGCGGTCGGCGGCCTCCCGCACGGTGGCGAAGGCCTCCGGCAGGATGTCGTCCAGCGTTTCGCCATTGGCCAGACGCTCCTTGAACTCCGGAGTCTTGGCCTGCAGCTGGGCATCCGTCAGCTTTTTGTAGTCCTCCTCCAGCGCGGTGATCTTGTCCACGATGGGGTAGATGCTCTTCAGCTCCCGCTGGCTGTAGGTGCCGAAAACCTTGGTAAACAGTCCCATATATCTGTATCCTTTCTGCTTCTGAGGATTTTGTACATAGCAATACTAGTAAAGTATACCACACTCTTTTGTCTAATGCAAAAGAATTTCTGTGAACAGTTGTCGGGCAGACGCACCGGTTTGCGGTTGTGCAAAGGAGAAAAACGTGGTATACTGAACAACAGTAAGAAGCAACCCCACCCCCACAACGAAAAGAAGGAGTTTACGCCATGAAGCTGAGTTTTTACGGTGCAGACCGGTGCGTCACCGGCAGCTGCCACTGTCTGGAGGTCAACGGCAAGCGGATATTGGTGGACTGCGGCCTGCAGCAGGGCAGGGACGAGGTGGACAACACCGCGCTGCCCTTCCATCCCGGCAGCATCGACGCGGTGCTGGTGACCCACGCCCACATCGACCACTCCGGCCGCATCCCCATGCTCATCAAGAACGGCTTTCAGGGGAAGATCATCACCACCCGGCTCACCGCCGACCTGCTGGATATCATGTTACAGGACTCCGCCCACATTCAGGAGCAGGACGCGGAGTATCAGAACCGCAAGAACAAGCGCGCCGGACGCCCGGAGATAGAGCCGATCTACACCGTGGCCGACGCCCTGCGCGTCCGCGAGTTCGTCCAGACCTGCGAATACGGGCAGGACGTGCCGGTGGTGGACGGCGTAACGGCGCAGTTCATCGATGCCGGACATCTGCTGGGCAGCGCCAGCATCAGACTCATCTGCCGGGAGGGGGACGAGGAGCGCACCATCGTGTTCTCCGGCGATATCGGCAACGTGGATCAGCCCATCATCCGCGACCCGCAGTTCTTTACCGACGCCGACTATGTGCTGACGGAGTCCACCTACGGCGACCGCAACCACACCGAGGTGTGGAGCTACACCGACGAGCTGGCGGAGATCATCGACGAGACGCTGCGCAAGGGCGGCAACGTGGTCATCCCCTCCTTCGCCGTGGGCAGAACGCAGGAGCTGCTGTACTTCATCCGGGAGATCAAGGACAAGGGGCTTGTCACCTCCGTGAAGGATTTCCCCGTGTATGTGGACAGCCCGCTGGCGAAGAAGGCCACCACCATTTTCTGCGGCGACTTGCGGGGCTATCTGGACAACGACGCGCTGGCGCTGGTGCAGGACGGCACCCACATGTTCAACTTCCCCGGCCTGCACCTGACGGAGACGGTGGACGAGTCCAAGCTGCTGAACATGGACAAGACGCCCAAGGTCATCATCTCCGCCTCCGGCATGTGCGATGCGGGACGTATCCGCCACCATCTGAAATACAACCTCTGGCGCGCCGACAGCGCCGTGGTGTTCGTGGGCTTCCAGTCTCCCGGCACGCTGGGACGCAACCTGTTGGACGGCGCGGAGAGCGTGCGGCTGTTCGGCGAGGATATCGCCGTCCGCGCCAAGATCGTCAACTTCCAGGGGCTTTCCTCCCACGCGGATCACGACCATCTGATCGACTGGATCAAGCACTTTGACCCGGCCAGGACCACCCATGTGTTCGTGGTGCACGGCGACAGAGATGTGGCGCCGGTGTATGCCGACACGGTGAAGTCCCTGGGCTTTGCCGCCCACGCGCCCCAGTACACCGAGGAGTACGACCTGATCGCCGACAAGCAGCTCTCTCCCGGCTATCTGCCGGAGCGCAGGACCCGCGCCTACGAGGGCGCGCCCAAGACCACCGGCGCGTATCAGAGGCTGGTGCAGCTGGGCGACATGCTCGTCGGCCTTATCCGCCGCAGCAAGGGGCGGGACAACAAGACGCTGGCCGCCTTTGCCGAGGCCATCAGCAAGCTCATCAGCAAGTTCGAGTTCTGACCCATGCCGGAGAAGAACAGAACATACCGCGCCCGCATCGAGGGCTATACCTCCGAGGGGCTGGGCGTGGCGCGTATCGACGGACAGGCGGTGTTCGTCCACCGGGCGCTGCGGGGCGAGGACTGCGACGTGCTCATTCTCAAGGTGCTGAAAAACGCCGCCTTCGGCAAGGTCGTGCAGGTGCATGAGCCGTCCCCCCACCGCCGTGAGCCGGACTGCCCGTGGTACGGGCGGTGCGGCGGCTGTGACTTCCGCCACATGGACAGGGAGGAGGAGCTGTACGCCAAGCGGCAGCGGGTGCAGGACGCCCTGCACCGCATCGGCGGCAGCGACGTCTCCGTGGAGGCCATTTACAGCGGCGAGCCGCTGCACTACCGCAACAAGAGCCAGTACCCCGTGTCCGCCGACGGGCAGGTGGGCTTTTACAAGGCGCGCAGCCACCAGCTGGTGCCCGTGGAGCGCTGCCTGCTGCAAAAGCCCTCGGCGGACGCGGCGGCGGACGCCCTGCGGCGGTATATCGAGACGTATCGGGTGCCCGGCTACGATGAAAAGACCCGCCGCGGCCTGCTGCGGCATCTGTACATCCGCACCAACCAGGCGGGGCAGTCGCTGATCTGCGTGCTGGTCAACGGGAAGAAGCTGCCCCACGAGCCGGAGCTGGTGTCCCTGCTGCGGCAGGCGGTGCCGGAGACGGTAGGCGTGGTGCTGGGCGTGAACACCCAGCCCACCGGCGCCATACTGGGCGGCGAGTACCGTACCCTGTGGGGCGAGGACGTGCTCACCGACCGGCTGTGCGGCCTGACGTTCCGGCTGTCCGTGCCGTCGTTCTATCAGGTGAACCACGATATGGCAGAGGTGCTGTACCGCACGGCACTGGATTTCGCCGGGCTGACCGGCACCGAGACGGTGCTGGATCTCTACTGCGGCGCCGGCACCATCACACAGGTGACGACGGCGAGAGCCGTCCCGAGTGTGTGAGGGTGACTTTCGTCAGGTCGGGCCGCATGCCCCGGGCACGGCGCAGTTCCCGCGCCGCGGCATCGCGCAGGAGCAGGGCGGGATCGTCGCGCCGCAGCGTTTCGGCTCCCGCGAGGATCGCGTCGTGCGAGGCCCGAAGGCGCAGGACCGCCTCCCAGTCTTCGGGCGTCGAGATCATCAGCCGCCGGGGGCTGTTGTCGTCCAGGTAGCCGTCGGCCGTCGTGGCGAAAGATAGTGTTATCTGCATCGTTTCAAGGTAAACAGGGTGACTTCGGGCCATGCGCCCAGCCGCATGGGATATGCAACATATCCCGTGCCGTCGTTGACATAAAGTGTGTGGCGGCCCGTGTCGTAGCGTCCGCTCCAGTGTTTGTAGATCCATTTCGCGGGCGACCATCCGCGACCCCAGGGCCTGATTTTCAGCTGCATCGAATGCACGTGCCCCGAGAGCGTCAGATCGCCGTAGCCGGCCTCGACGATCTGTTCCCAGAGCTGCGGGATATGTACGAGGGCGATGTTGTAGAGCGAATCCGGAACTCCGGCGTAAGCCTTGGGAATGGCCGTTCCCGGCAGGTCGCGGTCGTGGCGGCGTTCGCGCAGCGCGGGGTCGAACGACAACCCCGTGAGCGAGATGCTGTCCGCGCCGCGCCGCAGGTAGACGGTCGTGTCCTCCAGGACGGTCCACCCCATCGCCCGCTGGCGCGCGACCACTTCGCGGGCCTCCCCGGCCGCCGGGAAACGCAGCGAATCCTTGATGTAGGTTCCCACGTCGTGGTTGCCCGTGACCGACCAGACCGGGCCTGCGATCCGCCGCAGGAGCGCCGTGGTGCGTTCGTCCAGCTCTCCGGCGCGGATGTTCACCAGATCGCCCGTGAAGAACACCGCCTCGGGGCGCTGCGCGTTCACGCTGTCGGCCAGCCGCGTCAGTTCGCGTTCGGGACGGACGAGGGTCCCGACGTGCATGTCGGTGATCTGCACGAACCGGAAGCCGTCGAAGGCCTCGGGAATGCGGTCGGAGCAGATCTCCACCCGGTTGACGCGGATGGAGGTGCGTCCCCGGGTCGTGCCCCAGAGGGCGAACAGCACGAACGCGCAGGCCGCGACGTAGCCCGTGCGGCGCAGGTTCACGAAGTTGAACGCATAGAACGCCAGACGCGGCGGAACAGTGACGATCCACGCCCAGAATAGCCACATATAGAGGTACATCAGCTCCGGACCGTTGTCGCGGCTCAAGGCGCCTATGAGCGACGAGAGAATCGGCAGAGCGTCGGTCGCGGCGACCCACGCCACGAGTGCGCGGCGCACGGGCAGCTTCCGGCGGCGGCGACGGCGGAAATGGATGAAATCGGCGGCGATGGCCGTCAGGGAGAGTATCGACGTCAGAAAAAAGAGCATATACCTTTTATTTATATTCGGCAAAGATACGAAAAATTGCTTTTCCCGCGGTTTTCTTTGGCATACAACTTGCTGATTTGTCCGGTGAGTTACAACTCTTTGAGAACGAGCAAGAACATTAATAAAACCAAATTCATTCGGCTTATGAAAACATTTCGACTTTTAATCGTGGCTCTGCTGCTTGCAGGTTCCGCGTCGGCGCAGCGTTACGAGCGCAGGGCCATGCGCGGCGAATATTCGCCTACGGTCTACCTGATCTCGGTGCAGGAGGTGGACACCATCTACAACTACGGGCCTTATGCGATGCAGCAGGCGGCGGTGCTCAACCGCATGGCCATGGACAACGCCACGCAGGACTACATCGAGACCCACCGTCCGGGCTTCCAGCAGGTCGAGAAACCGCAGTTCGTCTTCGCCACGAAGAACAACCGTTTCTCCTTCTCGCTGGGCGGTTTCGTCAGCCTCCGCGCCGGGTATGACTTCGACGGCATCGTCGACAACATCGACTTCGTGACCTACGACATTCCCGTTCACGGCAATTACGATACCAGGCAGAAGCTGATGATGGACGCTTCGACCTCGCGTCTGTTTATGAAGGCCATCACCAACACCCGTGCGCTGGGCCGCGTGGTCGTGTTCATGGACGCCGACTTCCGCGGAGGCGCCGAGGGCAGCTACACGCCCCGCCTGCGTTCGGCCTACGTGTCGTTCCTGGGCTTTACGCTGGGTCGCGACGTGACGACCTTCTGCGACCTTTCGGCAGCCCCGACGACCATCGACTTCCAGGGTCCCAACGCCTATAACTTCAACTTCGCCACGATGATCCGCTACGAATACGCCTTCGCCGACAACCACCTCAAGTTCGGCGTTGCGGCCGAGATGCCCTCGGTCAGCGGCACCTACAACGACAATTTCGCGACGCTGAAACAGCGCGTTCCCGATTTCCCGGCCTACTTCCAGTATGCCTGGGGCGCCAACCGCGACAGCCACATCCGGGCTTCGGGCGTCGTGCGCAACATGTACCTCCACAACCTCCGCACGGGCAACAACACCTCGCTGCTGGGATGGGGCGTGCAGTTCAGCGGCACGATCAAGGTGGCGCAGCCCCTGCGGCTCTTTATGAACGGCGTCTACGGCAAGGGCGTCACCCCGTATATCCAGGACCTGACCGGCTCGGGGCTCGACTTCACGCCCAATCCGGAGAACGCCGACCAGATTCAGACCATGCCCATGTGGGGATGGCAGGCCGCGGCCCAGATCAACCTGACCCCGCGTCTGTTCATCTCGGGAGGCTATTCGACCGTCCGCGTGCAGCGCAGCCACGGTTTCTACTCCGACGACCAGTACAAGCAGGGCCAGTATATCTTCGGCAACATTTTCTATTCGATCACCCCGCGCTGCAAGGTGGCCGGCGAGTACCTCTACGGTTCGCGCAAGGACATGTCGAACGACAAGGGACACGCCAACCGCGTGAACGTGATGCTGCAATACAGTTTCTGACGACACCGTATATTAAATAGTATTGAGTATTTTCGGGCGGCTTCTTCGGGAGCCGCCTTTTTTCGCGGCCTCTGACGTGCGGTTTCGTTCGCCCGGTCCCATCCCGACGATCCGGGATTATGCCGCTTTTCGGTCGGCGGTTAACCGCGGCCTTCGACTGCGGGGCATTTTGTACTTTTTGGCCGCAAAAAGTAGTAAAGCCGCGGTCTTCGCCCGCGGGGCATAGCTACCTTTTGATGGCAAAAGGTAGCACCAAAACCATCCGCATGTCGTTCTCCGCGGGAGTCTTCTCCGGCCCGCGTTGAGCGGGCGCAGTAAGATCAAGCCTTTACAGCCTCCCGCTCCGGGCACGCGGGCCGGAGAATGCTCTTTTTTTCCGCTCCGAACGATAATGCGGCGGTTTAAAACCGCTTCCAGGGGCGATCGTAGGCTTCTGTGCTTCTTGCTTGTTCCGGACGCATCCTTCCC
>OHAS01003095.1_pt1 | contig 11308 bp, 6 predicted proteins | sample 1577131 | NCBI WGS metagenome assembly OHAS01 (sample SAMEA3541566, study PRJEB24748) | human gut metagenome | biome: human gut; feature: human-associated habitat; material: faeces | place: China | collected 2012
TAATCGTCTGGAACTGAAACGGACTGCGGACGGATTGCCCTTTGCGGAAATCGAATATCTCGAAAATAACCGGACATTGGAAGAGCTGCTGGATGAGTGCTTACAGAACAACGACGAAGCCGGTTTTGATAAGCTGTTTGACCGTTACTGCAAAATCGCAGCGTGGAAAGCGGAGGGGACGAAGCAGGATTATGACCTGACCTTCCCGAATATCTGCGTACAGGGTGATATCTGGACGATGATCGATTACGAGTGGACGACAGACAAGCTGACACCGCAGCAGATCATCAGCCGGGCATTGAACTGCTATGGTCAGGAGGATCCGGTTCGGATGGAGCATCCGATTGTGAAAAAGCATCTGGAAGCCCTCGGCATCGGCAAAGAGCAGATGCGGGAGCTTTCGGAAAAAGAGCTGGCGTTCCAGCACTTTGTCCTGCAGGAAAAGGACGGGCGGAGCCGGACGGCTCTTGGGCAGCTTCGGCATCTGATCGGCAACCGTGCTGTGCCGTATCAGGAATTTTTCGCCCGGGCGGACCGCAAAAAGGTACAGGTATTTGAAGACTTCGGCGCAGGATATACACCGGAGCATTCTTATTATCAATATGATGCATATGAGGCGGACGATCTGATCAACGCCAGGATCATCTGCAAAGCAGGTACAAAAGCGATTCGCTTAGATCCTGCGGAGCTGCCGTGTCTGGTACAGATTCATGGAATCGAGTGGCGCGGAAAAGCGCTGACGCGGGCCCAGCTGGATCAGTGCCTGTCGACGAACGGACAGGTGCTTGCAGATACCCCGTCCCATGTTCCGACGGTACTGTTTGAAACAGGAGATCCGAACATCAGCGTTCGGCTGGATTGTCTGGACAGCGAGGCGACGGATGGTGAAGCACTGATCATCCGGGCACAGATCGCATGGCTGTCGGCGGAAATGCTGCAGGATATTCAGGCGCGCCTGGCGGCAGCGGCAAGGAGGAAAGGTTTTTGGTTTCAAAGATAAAAGAAGCAATTCAGGATAATCTGGTAAAGAGAAGATACCGCTGGTATCAGGAGCAGATTCAGAAACAGACGCTCACCTATGACGAGTGGATTCGGGAAAAGGAAGCCCAGGAGGACGAGACACTGCGCGCAGAGCACAGGGTAGAGCACGCGGAGGTGATCTCCTACGACGAGTGCCGTGCGGATTTTGATGTGCGTCGGTATGGAAACGGCGCAACGCCCGCGGACGTCCTGATTTTCCACGCGCCGGACGCAAGCCCGGACACGAGAGGCATTTCACATGTGCTCAGCTGGTTTGAAGCCCATCCTGAAACGGTGATCGCCTACGCGGACGAGGATGAAATCGACGAAGCCGGTAAGCGCAAAAATCCCTGGCTGAAGCCGGACTGGTCGCCGGATACACTGATGTCCTGCTTTTATTTCGGCGGATTCTTTGCGGTGCGCAGACAGGCGATGGAGAACTGTCCGTGGCTGGCAGATGAGAACCCGCTGCGCAACCTTTATGACCTGGTGCTGCGCCTGACGGAAATCGAGAATGGAACGGCACATATCGACAGCGTGCTGTTTCATCATGAAAAAATCGAAGTCTGGGGTATGGAAGAGACGTATGATGATCTGAAAAAGGCGGCATATGTAAGAAGAGGCTGGCCTCTTACGCCCTCCGGGAAGGTTTCAATCATCATCCCGACCAAGGATCATCCCCATATTTTATCGAATTGCATTCATTCTGTCCTGGAAAGTGGAAACTACCGGGATTTTGAGATCATCGTTGTGGATAACGGAAGCAATGAACAAAACCGTGCAAGAATTGAACGGATGCGCGATATGTTGAACGAGGATTTCCGGTTCGTTTATCACTATGAACCGATGGAGTTCAATTTTTCCAAAATGTGCAACCTTGGCGTGTCCCTGGCGACCGGCGATTACATCCTGTTATTGAATGACGATATCGAAATTACGCAGGACAACTGGCTGGAAAAGCTGATGGAAAAGGCGGTTCTGCCGCACGTCGGCGCGGTGGGCGCAAAGCTGATCTATCCGGGCACGGAGATCATTCAGCACGCGGGCATCACCAACATTCATCTGGGACCTGCACACAAGCTGCAGTTCCGCTCCGATGCGCTGGAATTTTATTTCGGGCGCAACCGCATGGCGATGGATGTCCTTGGTGTGACCGGAGCCTGCCTGCTGGTGAAAAAAAGCATTTACGATCAGGCGCAAGGACTGTCCGAGAACCTGCGTGTCGCGTTCAACGACGTGGAATTCTGCTATCATGTATATGAAATGGGCTATTACAACGTGGTACGCAACGACGTGACGCTGACGCATCATGAATCCTTAAGCCGCGGTGCGGACGACAGCACGGAAAAGCTGCGCCGCCTGCATCAGGAACTGAATCTGCTCTATGAACTGCACCCGTCCCTATACGGAACCGACCCGTTTTATCACAGATATCTGGTAAAGGATGTGCTGGATGCGGAATTTTATACGGGCTGCCGTTATGATTTTGACAAAAGAGTGGAAAAAGTTTCCCCTGAGAAGATCGAAGGTGTTCTGGAACCGCAGTGGCATAATGAGGTGCTGCGCATCGGTGTGGAGTTCGCCGGGGACATGGGGCGCTGGCAAAGGGGCGCTGCAGGAGCAGGAACTGGCGCCTGGATGATCCAGGGCTGGACGTGGGCACTGCAGGTTGACAACTGTCGGTACGATTTTTCCCTGTTGTTAAAGAAGGTGGAGACCGGCTATATTGCGCCCGGCTCCAGTACGGAAGCGATTCCTGAGGATCGGGGCGAGGTCTGGAGGATTCCCTGTACAAGGCAGTTCCGCCCGGATATCGACGAAAATCTGCACGGAATTGTCCATACCGAGCTGCCGGGCGTGTGCGTGACCTTCGATCGGGACAGCCTGCCGGAGGGAGACTACCTGATCGGCTTTTTGTGGGAAGATACCTGCTCGCGGCAGAAGCTTTACCGCTTCAGTCCGGAAATGCTTACAGTGAGGAAATAATAAAATCATGGAAGAAAAAAAGGACTATCAGGACGCTTACGAGAAAGAACATTATAAAGCCGTTTATCTGGCAAACCGGGTCGCTGAGCTGGAGGATCAGGTGGACGATCTGCAGTTCAAATTGAACCGCATCAAAAACAATCCGATCTGGAAAGCGTCCGGCCCTGCCAGAAAGTGCATGCATTTTGTGATCCGCCAGAAGGACCGTTTGAAAAATTGCGGCAGCCTGTCGGGGGTGATTGCAAAGGTGCGCTATAAATCCTGGGAAAAGAAGGCGATGACCCATTACGGCACCCGGAGCTTTCCCTCCGCAGAGGAAAGACAGAAGCAGGAGGAGGCTGTCTTTGAACGGATGCCAAAGATCAGTATTCTTGTTCCGTTGTGGAACACGCCGGAAAGCTTTTTAACCGAGATGATCGGCTCCGTCCAGTGGCAGACCTACAAAAACTGGGAGCTGTGTCTGGCGGACGGTTCGGACGATGCGCACGCCTATGTCGGCGAATACTGCAAAAGGCTGGCGGCGCAGGATTCGAGAATCGTTTATCAGAAGCTTGCCAAAAACGAGGGCATTTCGGGCAACACGAACGAATGCTATAAGCTTGCATCCGGCGAGTTTATCGGGCTGTTTGACCACGATGATATTCTGCATCCCTGCGCACTTTACGAATATGTAAAGGCGATCAACGAAAAGGATGCGGACTTTATTTACTGTGATGAGGCGACGTTTAAGAGCCCGGACATCAACAAGATGATCACGATGCACTTCAAGCCGGATTATGCCATCGACAACCTGCGCGCCAACAACTATATTTGTCATTTCAGCGTATTTTCCAGAGAGCTGTTGGATGGCACGGAGCTGTTTCGGACAAAATTTGACGGCAGCCAGGATCATGACATGATTCTGCGCCTGACGGACAATGCGAAGCACATCGTCCATGTGCCAAAGCTTCTGTATTATTGGCGCTCCCATGCAGGCAGTGTTGCGGGCAATATCGAGGCAAAGCCTTACGTGGTCGAAGCGGCGAGAGGCGCGGTTGCGGATCATTTGCGCAGACACGGCTTCAAAAACTTTACAATTACGAGCACTCGCGCGTTTGAGACGATTTTTAAAATCAGTTATGAAATTATCGGGGAACCGAAGATTTCTATCATTATTCCAAACAAGGATCATGTGGAAGACCTGCGCCGCTGTATCAGCTCCATTGTGGAAAAATCGACCTGGGAAAATTACGAGATCATTGTCGTGGAGAACAACAGCGAGACGAAGGAGATTTTTTCCTACTATGACGAGCTGCAGAATAATCCGCAGATCCGCGTGGTGACCTTCGAGGGTAAATTTAATTATTCGAAAATCAACAATTTCGGCGTCTCTCTTGCGACCGGAGACTATGTGCTGTTGTTAAACAATGATACGCAGGTAATTACGATCAACTGGATGGAAGAGCTTCTGATGTATGCGCAGCGCCCGGATGTCGGCGCAGTCGGCGGAAAGCTTTACTATGGGGATAAAACGATCCAGCATGCGGGCGTCGTGATCGGGCTTGGCGCGCATCGGACGGCAGGACATGTGCATTACCGCCAGAAGCGGGAAAATTTAGGATACATGGGACGTCTGTGCTATGCGCAGGACATGACGGCAGTAACCGGGGCATGTCTTTTGGTGAAAAAATCGCTCTATGAGCAGGTCGGCGGTCTGGACGAGAGCTTTGAAATTTCATTAAACGATGTGGACTTTTGTTTGAAGCTGCGCAAGGCGGGTTACCTGAATGTCTTTACGCCCTTTGCCGAGCTGTATCATTTCGAATCGATTTCGAGAGGATTAGACGATCAGGGAGAAAAAGCAAAACGGTATAACGAAGAGTCCGAACGCTTCCGCAACAAATGGAAAGCTGAGCTGGAAGCCGGAGATCCTTATTTCAACCCGAATTTTTCGTTAGATAAATCTGACTTTTCTTTACGGGTCTGAAAAAATAGTGTATACTGACTTAAAGAAGATGCACTGCAGCCAAGGAATGACTGACATGTAGGGACGTAAGAGACGGCAGGCATCAGAAAAGATGGAGGTAGCAAAAGCGATGAATTACATGGATCAGTACAAATTCTGGCTGGAGGATTCCTACTTTGATGAAGGAACCAAGGAAGAGCTCCGCAAAATTGCAGATAATCAGGCGGAGATTGAAGATCGTTTTTACAAGGATCTGGCGTTTGGTACCGGCGGTCTGCGCGGTGTGATCGGAGCCGGAACCAACCGGATGAATATTTATACTGTCAGAAAAGCAACACAGGGTCTGGCAAACTACATTTTAAAGCAGGGCGGCGCTGAAAAGGGCGTTGCAATTGCATACGACAGCCGTTATTATTCTCCTGAATTTGCAGATGAGGCTGCACTGTGCATGGCTGCAAACGGCATTAAGGCGTATGTATTCGATGAACTCCGTCCGACACCTGAGCTGTCCTTTGCACTGCGTACCTTAGGCTGTATTTCCGGTATCGTTGTAACGGCGAGCCACAATCCTCCGGAATACAACGGCTACAAGGTTTACTGGGAGGACGGTGCACAGGTAACTGCCCCCAAGGATCATGAGATCATCGACGAGGTAGAGCATGTAACCGATTTCCATACGGTAAAAACCATGTCCAAGGACGATGCCATCGAAGCCGGTCTGTATCAGTACATCGGCGAAGAAATCGACGTTGCCTACATGGAAGAGTTAAAGAAACAGATCATTCATCCCGAAATCATCAAAGAAGTAGCGGATGAACTGAAAATCGTGTACACACCGTTCCATGGTACCGGCAACAAGCCCGTCAGAAGAATTCTGGCTGAGCTGGGCTTCAAGCACGTTTATGTTGTTCCCGAACAGGAACGTCCCGATCCTGCATTTACGACGCTGGATTACCCGAATCCGGAAGATCCCAAGGCATTTACCCTGGCATTAAAGCTTGCAAAGAAGGTGGACGCAGACATCGTTCTGGCTACTGACCCGGATGCAGACCGTCTCGGCATTTATGCAAAGGATTCCAAGACCGGCGAGTACATGCCCTTCACCGGCAACATGTCCGGCATGCTGATTGCAGAGTACATCCTGCGCGAGCGCACCGCTACCAACCGGATGCCGGTTGATCCTGTTATGGTATCCACCATCGTTACGACCAATATGGCAGCAGCGATTGCAGCAGATTATAACGTAGAATTAAGAGAAGTCCTGACCGGCTTTAAGTATATCGGCGAGCAGATCAAATGGATGGAGCAGGCTGGGAAAGGCCACTATGTATTCGGTCTGGAAGAGTCCTACGGCTGTCTGGCAGGCACCCATGCAAGAGATAAGGATGCGATTGTTGCAGTAATGTGTCTGTGTGAGACCGCTGCATGGTGCAAGAAACACGGCATGACCTGCTGGGATCAGATGCTTGCACTGTATGAGAAATATGGCTACTACAAAGAAACCCAGTATGCCATCACCCTGAAGGGAATCGACGGCGCAGCCCAGATCTCCGCAATGATGGATAAGCTTCGCAGCAATCCTCCGAAGAATTTCGGCGACCTGCAGGTTGTAGAGATGCGCGACTACGATAAGGATCAGGTTACAGATATGGCAACCGGCGAGGTTCGTCCGACCGGACTTCCCAAGTCCAACGTTCTGTACTTTGAACTGACCAACAATTCCTGGTGCTGTGCACGTCCTTCCGGAACCGAGCCTAAGATTAAATTCTATATGGGCGTAAAGGGAACCAGCCTGGAAGATGCACAGGCAAAGGTTGACAAGCTGACCGCTGACCTGAAGGCAATTCTGTAAAAGAAAAAGCCGGAACGGCCCAAATCTCCAAAGACGAAAACCGTTCCGAGCTTATTCCGTCGGCATTTATAGTATTGCCAGAAAATCCCAGCTTATTCCAGAGGCCGGGTGTGGGCAGAGCCCACGAACTTAAAATACTATAAATGCCTGATTGATGTGCCTAAAAATGTATAGAACCAGACTTTCTGGCAATACTAAAAGTAAGGAGATGGAACATCCGGAAAAAGTGACAAAAAGTTCCAAAAATTGCTACATATCTAATTCCAACTGAATGGAACTTCCAATTTTAAAGACACAAAAAAATTTACGCCCTCGTAAAAATATAAGCAGCTCAAAGCATGTCAGCAGATATGAAAACAGAATTGTCTTATAATGCCCTGTTGCTTTTATCTCTTCTGTTAATTTACTTCCTGTAAAGGTTAACAAAATTGAAACCGTTGTTATAATAAAGCCCAATAATGTCGCCCAAACCCCGATTATCACTTGTAATGAAGCAAAAAAAGATTCTGCCGTCACATTAACCGGTATCAGTAACGAAAAAATAATTGATATAACTATTGGAATAACCGCAATGCCACCGCGTCTCACCCTATGTTTTCTTTTACTCATCGTGCATCCTTCTTTCTTTTTATGCACCGCTTACTACATCATTATAGAATTCAATTATTGTCTTGTACATTTCATTTGAATCGATCACCTTATCATTCGTGATAATAAATTCTTTTTTACATACCAGTTTATCACTCAGAAGATCCACACTGTCTTTGTACAGTCCCTGACTTACGCGGAAAGACTTTATCTCCTCCCTGTTCTCAATAACAATTTGTTCTAACTCCTTAATATTAACCGGCGGCCGAAATCCTTTTTTATTCCTGGTAATTCTTCTCTTCAAACTTATTTCGTAAGTATCCACCTCATCGATGTCGTCAAAGAATGCGCCCAGCAGTCCCATGCCGTCCCGGAGCACCTTCCTCATGGACGGTGTGTTTTTCACCCCAATCTCAAACAGACTGTAGCCCCTGTTATCAGCAATTCTCTCGAAAACATCTTTTCGCAGTTTTCCCGTGCATGATACGTATGCCACCTTCGAAAATATCCTGGGCAGGTAATCAATTATTGCACTGGGACGCGCTCCATTAAAATTCGTCTCCGCCCCAATGATATTCTTCTCCGGAAAAATGACACAATGAGTTACCTCTGCCACGCTGTAATTATCCTGGAGTTTGGAAAATAATTTTTCCAGCTTCCCGTCCTTCTCCAAATAAGGCCAGGCGTCTTTCCTGCATAGCACTATTTTAAACTTTATTCCTTTCGCCGTATCAATATCCTCAATTTTATTTATTTCTTCCACAAGAATATAGATCTTGTCACCATGAACCGTAGGACATTCTATTTTTCGAAGAGCCGCTTTCAGCGCCGCTTCCTCTTTTAGGCCATCAATTTCCAAATTCGCCTGATAGATATACTTAAAGGTTTCTCTAATTACCGATTCCTGATCTGCATATGGTATAACCTCATTATGTTCCCCATGGGCGTACAATAAAATATCATAATAATAGATTTTTCTTTCAATTTTTCCTGAATCCATACAGAAAATCCCCCATCGACATTTTATTACATTATAACATAAAAACCGGGCCGGTGAGAACTTTTACTGAAATAAGAATTTCCTGCAAAGCTGCTGTAGAATAGAGTCTGTCCTGGGAGGCTCCCCAATAAAAAGCAAAAAAATCCCCTGGAGAAACTCTCCAGGGGATTCGTACGTGCGTGAGAAGATTCGAACTCCCGACACCTTGGTCCGTAGCCAAGTGCTCTATCCAGCTGAGCTACACACACATATTAAAGGACATTGTCCTTAACAACGATACTAATTATACAATGCTTTTCCATAATTGTCAACTGAATATTTCGCTTTTTTTAATCCTTTTCACCGCGGCATGGAACAGTGCAGACAGCATGAACTGTTACCGCCGCATATAATTCCTAAGACATGCATACATAACCTCCGCATCAATCGGTTTCGTCAAATAATCATTGATCCCTGCTTCCAGAGCTTCCTCCCGTTCCTCACTGAATGCATTGGCCGTCATTGCTATAATCGGTATGGTTTTGGCATCCCGGCGTTCCATCTCCCGTATCTTTTTTGCTGATTCAATTCCATTTAAAACAGGCATTCTGATATCCATTAAAATGGCATCATACCAGCCCGGCACAGTTTTTTCGAAGGATGATACGCCCTCTGCGCCATTCACCGCCGTCTCGCACCGGATTCCTGTCTGTTCCAGCAGCATCACAGCGATTTCCCTGTTAATTTCATTGTCCTCGACCAGCAGCACCCTCTTGTTGCGAAGGGAATCTTCTCTGTCCGTTTCCCTATGCTGCGTCTCTCCAAGCTTTCGAACCTTCTGTTTTTTATCTGAAATTTTCATCGGAATTTTCACCGTGAAGACAGTCCCTTTGCCAGGCTCACTCTCGGCACTGATGGTTCCGTTCAGCAGTTCAACCAGCTTTCTGCTAATAGAAAGCCCAAGCCCAGTGCCTTCAAATATCCGGCTCCCTCCAAAATCCTGTTGTTCAAAGGGGTCAAACATCCGGGCCATAAACTCCTCCGACATACCGATTCCCGTATCACTGATAATAAACCATATGAACTGCTCCCCCGCTTCCACCTTCCCCGCCGTAACGCACAGACGTATTTCCCCCTGTTCCGGAGTATATTTCAGTGCATTGCCCAGCAAATTCAGTAAAATCTGATTCAGCCTCAGACTGTCACAATAATAGAACTCTCCCACCTCCGGCGCAACCGAAACCAGAAATGTCTGCCTCCGCTCTTCTGCCTGTGCCTCAATCATCACCTTTATATTGCGTATCGTGTCTTTCAAATTCATTTCCCTGTTGGCAATCTTCATCTTTCCGCTTTCAATCTTTGACATGTCAAGAATGTCATTAATCAGCGACAGTAAAAAAGCAGACGACATTTCTATCTTTTCCAGACAATTAAGCAGCTTTGCATAATTCCCTGTTTTTTCATCACACTGGAGATTCGCAGTTCCCTTCACTTCACTCTGCAGCACAAACCTTGCGACCGACGCCATTCCGACGATAACATTCATTGGCGTCCTGATATCATGGCTCATCCTGGATAAAAAGTCTGTTTTTGCTTCGTTGGCTTTCTCAGCCATAGCTAACGCGTTCTGAAGCTCCCGCTGCTTTCTCTCTTCCTCCTTCTTTACGTCATCGATGTCCTTCAGATACAACATGACCCGAATGCAATCGGTAGTCATCTCAGACAGACGGACATATAAAGAATGCCACCGGTAAGAACCGGATGGAGTCAAACGCCGGTAACTGATTGTAACCTCCGATTTGCCGTTTTCAAAATCCTCTTTCAGTCGGTCAGGCGATAATCGGCTCAGGAAGACCTCCTTCTCTTCAGGATGTACGATGGTATCTGCCGCCCATTTTATCTGCTCTGAAAAGGAAGGGCTGAAACGAAAATATGGAGTCGATTTTTCTCCTTTCCACTGCCGCAGATAATCCGTATACAATTCCCCCTCATAAATTTCGTCATAAGACTCGTTTACTGCCCTGACAAAGCGCCGGTTCGCCTGTCTCTCTCTAATACGGGCTTTTGCCAACTCGTCCGTATCGCGGTATGTCAGCATCATTTTTTCAGAAATGCCTTCCCTGTCTTTATAAAATATTCCAATTAATTCGCAGTAACGGTACTCTCCCGACCTGTCTTTTCTGCGGACTTCGGCTGAAATCATTTGTTGTCTTTCCCTGGCACGGTTTCTTATATTTTCCAGTGCAAAGGAATCATAAAATACCTGCCTGTCATGAGGATGTATTAAATTTTCTCCATACAGGCGGTTAAAATCACAAAAGTCTGCTTCATCAAATATTGTATCCGGCAGTCCGTCGCTCTTATAAACGAGATATCGTCCGGTATTTATATCTAAAAGAAATACTTCACCAAATAAACGCATTGCGCAAAGAAGAAGTTCTTTCTCCTCTTTCCCGTTTTCTTCCGTCCCACTCATCGCGTAAGGTTTAACAGTAATTGCAAAAGCCGGTGTTTTTTTCTCTCCCCACTCAATTTCAGATGCTGTGAGCATTACTGTCGCTCCGAATGTCTCATCGAACCCTACCGCAGAGTATGTTTTTTTGCTTCCAATGCAGCTGAAGATACAAGCTTCCTTGTATCCTGTCCAAAGTTCTCTGCAAAAATCTCCTTTTTGAATGCCGGGTACCATTTCTCCGACAATATCATTAAAATACAAAATTCTGTAGTCGTCCTTTCGTACCACATATACAGCCGTATCCCCCAGGCTGTTTAATAGAATCTCAAACATCGAATCAGCTCCCATCAGTCCACCCCTCCTGGTCAGTTAAAAGATAAATTTCCATCAGACTTTTATCTGGTTATTATATACGAAACCATGAAAAAGTAAACAAACACCGCCTTCAATCAAGAAAGAATCCCGCTCGTGGGATTCTCCGCC
>OHAS01003097.1_pt1 | contig 11306 bp, 11 predicted proteins | sample 1577131 | NCBI WGS metagenome assembly OHAS01 (sample SAMEA3541566, study PRJEB24748) | human gut metagenome | biome: human gut; feature: human-associated habitat; material: faeces | place: China | collected 2012
AATACCGTAATGGTCCACAGCAGATGTTTGCGCAGGCCGAGCTTATCCGACATCACGGAGTACTACCCCGCGGCGGAACGCCATACGGACGACATCCTGCAGATCGTGCCGAGCGGACCGTTCGGCAAGTGGCGGGCACTGTTGCAGGCCGACAGTTACGCCGTCTCGAACGCCCGGAAGCGAATCTGGATACAGACCCCCTACTACCTCCCGTCCGACGTGCTGAACTCGGCCCTGCAAGTGGCGGCGCTGGCCGGCATCGACGTAAGGCTGATGCTCCCGGCGCGCTCCGACTCGAAGGTCGTGGACCTGGCGTCGCACTCCTATCTCGACGACATGATGAAGGCCGGGGTGAAGATTCTCTTCTACAAACCCGGCTTCCTACACTCCAAACTGCTGATCATCGACGACTCCCTGACCATCATCGGCTCGGCGAACATGGATTTCCGCAGCTTCGAACACAATTTCGAGGTCAACGCCTTTGTCTACGACAGAGAGTTCACGGCCCGCATGGCTGGGGTATTCGAAGACGACGCCTCGCGCTGTCATGCCCTGACGCCCGGAGAATGGTTCAACCGCCCGCGGCCGCGCCGCTGGGCGGAGTCGCTGATGCGGGTGTTCTCGCCGCTGCTGTAATCCCGCCTAAAAGGCGGAGGGGGGGGGGGATTTTAGACCGGCAAGTTTTGTGCATCGTAAGACGCGGGGCGGACGGGTAGTACCGACGTACGTCCCGTTCGCCCCGCGTGAGGGATGTGCGGAAATTGCCGCATAAAATCGAACCCTAAATATCGACGATGCCGTTGCGGATGGCATAGACCACCAGCGACGCGGTGTTCTTGCAGCCGGTTTTTTCGAGGATGTTGGCGCGGTGCTTGTCGACCGTGCGCTTCGAGATGAAAAGTTCGTCGGCGATCTCCTGATTCGACAGCCCCCGGCAGACGGCCACCAGGATTTCACGTTCGCGCGACGACAGCTGTTCGTCCGCGGCGTCTTCCCGCGTGCGCATGCGTCCCGTGAGCGACGAGAGCAGCTGCGGCGAAAAATAGCTGCCGCCCGCCGCCACCGTCTCGACAGCCTCGATCACGTCGCCGATGTCGGAATCCTTCAGCAAAAAGCCCCGCGCTCCGGCTTCGACCATGCGCGAATAGTAACTCTCCTCGCCGAACATCGAGAGCGTGATGATTTTGAGGTCGGGACGCTGCGCCAGCGCCCGCTCGGTCGTCTGCGCCCCGTCCAGCCCCGGCATGGCGAAATCCATGAACACGACATCGGCGTCGACGCCGCCGAGCATCGCCAGAAACTCCTCGCCGCTGGCCGCCTCGCCGACCACGCGGCACGCCGCACAGCGTTCGAGCAGCCCCCGCAGGCCGTTGCGGAAAAGCGAATGGTCGTCGACCAGGATGATCTTGTACGGTTCCATTATCGGCGACGGCGTTTGCGGTTGTGGTTGCGGTTCAGCGGCGCAGGCTCCTCCTGCGTATTGACGCGGATGGCGGCGCGCATGCCCTTGCCCTTGGCCGAGGCGATGTCGAACGTGCCGCCCAGCGAGTTGATGCGCGACGCGATGTTCGAAAGCCCCATGCCGCAGTCCATCATCGCCTGCGGATTGAACCCGCGGCCGTTGTCGGTATAGTCGAGCGTCAGCTCCGAGCCGTTCTGCGACAGCGAAAGGTTGATCGCCGAGCAGGCGGCGTGCTTGAGCGAGTTGTTGATCAGTTCGCAGATCACGCGGTAGAGAATCACCTCGATGTCGGTGTCGTAACGCTCCGAACGGAGGTTCGTCGTGAAACGGATCTTCACGTCGTGCATCGCAGCGCTCTTGTCGATGAAGTTCTGCACGCCCCGCGCCAGCCCGAAGTCGTTGAGCACGTGAGGCGAAAGGTTATTCGAAATCTCGCGCAGCGAGCGGATCGCCTCGTCGATCACATAGGTCGTATTGTCGATGATCTCGCGCTGCTCGGCGTCGTGCTCCTCGCGCGCGAGGGCCGTAAGCGACATTTTGGCCGAAGAGAGCAGCGGCCCGAGACCGTCGTGCAGCTCCTTCGAGAAACGCGACCGGGCCTTCTCCTCGGTGCGGAGCACGGCCGTGAGGATACGCTTGTTGAGCAGCGACCGCTGACGGTTCAGACGGTTGATGTATTTGAACAGCTTGTGGGCGTACATCACACCGATCGACAGGCAGACCGAAATCACGATCCCCAGATAACCGAACCACCAGCGGGGAATGACCTCGAAGCCCGATACGAGAAGCAGCTGGATGAGGCGTTCGACCGACAGCAGCGAAAAGCCCACGATGAAAAGAATCCACACCGAATTGTATTTGGTGGTGCGCACCAACCGCAGGGCATAGCCCGTGGCGACGCATTGGATAACGATGGCTATGACTAACAGGATCTTGATCAGCATAGGCGGACATTTTTTGACAAAAATAATTAAAAATTAAGAATTAAGCATTAAAAATGCCGCCTTCGGACTGCTCTCCGCCGATTTTCCGGTCCGGCACCCCTCTCCGGTCACTTCAACACCTTCGTCAGATTCTTCAGCTGGCGGTAATCCGTCAGATCGACCTGCACGGGAACCACCGCCACGTACTTGTTGGCCAGCGCCCATTCGTCGGTGTCGGTGGCTTCAGGCTCGCCGTTGACGAATTCGCCCGTGAGCCAGAAATACTCCCGGCCCCGGGGGTCTTCGTGGCGGTAGAACTCTTCGCGCCAGACCCCGCGGTTCTGGCGGCAAAGGCGGATGCCGTGCAGTTCGCCGGGCTTGCCTACGGGGACGTTCACATTGAGGCACAACGGGAGTTCGACCTTCTTTTCCAGGACGCTGCGCACGATCCGCTTCCCGTAGACCACCGCCGCCTCGAAATCGGCGTCTGCGCCGTGGTCGTCGAGCGACAGCCCGACAGCCGGACAGCCGTAGAAGCTGCCTTCGATGGCGGCGCCCATCGTCCCGGAGTAGAGGACGTTGACGGCCGAGTTGGAGCCGTGGTTCACGCCCGAGATCACCATGTCCACGCGCTCGTCGCGCAGCAGGTAGTCGAAGGCCATTTTGACGCAGTCGACCGGCGTTCCCGAGAACGCGTAAACCGCGACGCCCTCCTCCTCGCGGATGCGGCGCAGGTAAAGCGGATTGTACATCGTGATGGCCTGGCTCATGCCGCTCTGCGTCGTCTCGGGAGCCACGACCACCACGCGGCCGAAGGCCCGGGCGACCTCTATGGCGGCCTCCATGCCTTTCGAATCGTATCCGTCGTCGTTGGTTACGAGTATCAGTCTTTCATTCATCTTTCCAATCGTTTTCCCGCAAAGATACGAATAATATCGCGCTTTTTTCATGCAATAGTTGCACCGTTCGGAAAATTCTTCCTATATTTGCAGTCCCTTTCGGGCGTATATCAACCTCTTCCATTGGGCGCTACGGCAGATGCGGACGGGTACGGCGGGCGGAAAGCGAATGCTTCAGACGCAGCGAAAACCAATTCGCGGGATTACAGGCAAAGGACCTGTATGGTAGCCCCGGCGCAGCGGGAATGTCGAATGCGAAACACAAAAATTGTTGCAACAATGAACAAAGACGCAATCATCAAGCTCGTCAACGAGCAGATGTGGCCCAAGACGGACGCCGACGTGCCGTCGTTCAAGGCCGGTGACACGATCACCGTCTCCTACAAGATCGTCGAGGGAAACAAGGAGCGCGTGCAGAGCTTCCGCGGTGTGGTTATCCAGATCAAAGGCTCGGGCAAGACCAAGATGTTCACGATCCGCAAGATTTCGAACGGCGTGGGCGTGGAGCGTATCTTCCCCCTCTACTCGCCTCACATCGACAAGATCGAGGTCAACAAGATCGGTGTCGTACGCCGCGCACGCATCTACTACCTGCGCGACCTGACCGGCAAGAAGGCCCGCATCAAGGAGAAGCGCATGACCCGCACGGAGAAGAAATAATCCCGCGGTCGGAAAGAGAAAACAGGATGTCTGAAAAGGCATCCTGTTTTTTTGCGTCCGAAAGAAGCGCGGAACCGACCGGAGACGTCAGAGAACGATGCCGCCGGTCTTTTCAGCGCATCGTATTCAGCCTGGAGCCGGGCCAAAGCCGCCTCGTTGCAGCGTTCGACCAGACCGTGCAGGGCTGCGACCTCCTCCGGAGCGAGTCCCAGGCTGGCGACGATTTCGGGCGTCAGCCGGGATGGTTCTGTAAGGGGCAGAACGAAAACTCCAAAAGGGATAAAAGAGATGAAACGATTGTAAAGTAGATAGTTAGGATAGAACGGCCAAATTTTAGCTGCGTAATTTACCGTAATTTCAGTGCAGGAATTTCAAGGCGAAACGCCCCAATTCAATGCGTAACCGCAATATTCAGTGGTAATTCACCACAAAGACGAGCCCGCACGACCATTTAAACGTGGTTTGTGCGGGCTTTATAGTATAATGACCGATCTGTCCCCTATTTGAGCGAGTTCAGGCGCAGCGACGCCTTGATAAAAGCAAGCGCCCGGATGCGGTTGACGTGTATCTCCATCGGTTTGTGGTGCTCGTTATAGCTGACCAGCACGATGCGATCCGGTGTATCTGATTTTTGCAGGTATTTCACCGAAACGTACTCGTCTCCGTCGATGTCGAACGAAATCAGATACATTTCACCCCATATAATGCTGTACATGATGTCATGTACCTGCTTGTAAAATACGATGTCACCGCTTTTCAGCAGCGGGTACATCGAATCCCCTACGATGCGCAGTCCTCCGTCGCATTTGGGGATCAGTGTCGTCTCCATGACCTCGACGATCGACTGGCTGTATTGGTCTGCAAACAGCGGAACAAGGCCAGCGACAGCCTCCATGTCATATATAGGTATCTGCTGACGGTCAATCAGGCGATCGGTTCGCAGTTTGAAAACCTTATCTACAACAACTGATTCTGCATTATCATTTGACCACGTTTTTTGGAATTTTCGTTTGTGGTCATTTATGTGGTCAATTTCGTGGTCTTTTTCTTTGACCACGTTTTTTGGAGTTTTCGTAGCGAAAATATTTCCGCGGCCTGTCAATAGCCAATCAGTATTTAAGTCAGGGTATTTGTCGATAATTATCGACAGCCAGGAAATGCCAATATCTTTGTTTTTGGCAATGGCACGGCCTATTGAACCATTGGATGCACCAATACTCAATTCAAAGGCTCTAATGCTAATCTCCTTTGCTTTAATAAATTCCCCAATTCTTTCGATAATACTCGACATTTTGCATAAAAAATTATCTACATTTTGTTTGATATGTAGATTATTTACTATATCTTTGCCTTAACTTAACAACACAAAAGTAAACAAAAAAATGAATCCAAGTATGGAAAATCAAGAAAAACGGCTGGAGGCCATCCGGAACGGTCTCCGGCGTGGGGACAGAACCCGTATTGCCCAGCTTGCGAAGGTTCGATATGAGTGGGTTTGGTGGGTGCTGACGGGCCGTGGCGTAAGTGAGCGCGTTCTGACGATCGCCGAGCAGATCATCGCCGAACGGAACCAGCAAAACTAATGTTTAAACAATTACAAGCATGACAACAACAGAACGGCACTTGGCCAACATGATGTTAATAGCAGGACAACGCTGGATAGAAACCGGGAGACCAGAAGATCTGGCGACCCTGCACCGACGTATCAATCAACTCCAGCATTATCGGGACCTTGTAAAGGCTCAATGTGCAGGTAAAAATCGAGATCCTCGATATGTGCAAGATGTTTCTGTACGCAAAACGCACGGAAAGCAGCTTCAGTCTCGGCAATCCTCGAAACGCACCCTTGAATATCGATCGTACAAAAAACCTCTCTGCAATCGTCAGCAAGAGGCAAGTTGTCGGAGATCTCACAAGAGCAGCACGGAAAGCACACCTCAAATTCGACAGGTGTGTGGTTAGACAGTTATATTTATAAACGTTCCTGCCCGGAAAAAGCGAGACTGCGGGTTGTGTATCGGGCACAGATTTGCGCTCACGGAAAGAGGATCAAACAAGTTGTACGTTCTACACGCAGCGAAGCCATAGCTGCTATGCTCAAATATCAGATGCAACATACCATCTAAAACGAAACAATTTAATACCACCATAATGATTATGATACGCAAATGGATAAAAAAACTTCTCGCACCGATCGTGCGAGAAGTTCTTAACGAGGAAAAACTTCAGGAACAGGTTATCGGCCATATCGTAACAGCCTTAAAAGAGGCTCTTGACAATGGCGAGTGCGACAATCTGAAACGACCTAATGTTTAATATCAATGTGTAGTCCGTCAGCTAATTTGTGGATGGCGTTACCGATGTTGTAATAGTCCATTACACCTACAACTGTTCCACAGGCTGCACACTGCACAAATGTTAGCTTAAATCGGCTGTCTTTAACATTCGCTTCTTTCATTTCAAAACGGGTTCCTTCACAACGAGGACATTTAGATATAGCCATAATTATAAAATTTAGTTAATAAGGTTTTGCACCCACAAGTTAACTAAAAATCCCGTGAATGCAAAGGCATTGTTTCGGAGCGATACCGACACGGGAGCAAAACAAGACAAGTAAAAAATGCTTTGTAGCACTTGTAAATGGTGTACTCACCCACCGACAATATTTCAACCATATTATTGGTGTTCAAATTGGAGCGGCGCACAAGCCGGACGTGAAAATAGGGACAAAGTAGTAAACCAATGCAAAGCCTACACACGAAAGGTCACAACAAAAAACAACGGATTTAAACAGGTTTAAACACGATTTTAATGATACTGCCAAACGACATACTGATACGCGCGACCCCCGACGGGCAAACCGTCTGGGTGTCGCAGCGTATGGTATGCGAGGCATGTGGAGTGGATGATGAATTTCTGCGAATGACAGCCCGCAAGCGTTACAAATCCTCCCTTCCTCCCTCGTGGCAGAAGGTCGCCGATCAGGCGGAGTTCTTCCTTGGCAAAAAGGAAGGCAAGGCCTGGCGGTGGGGCCGCAAGGGCGGGCAGTATTACTACGACTACGACCATATCCCGAACCGAAAACCGACCTGCTACCGGGACCTGCTGCCCTCGAAAGAGGAGCTGATCGGCGCCGTCGAGGATCAAAAGTTGGACAGCAGCCGTACCCGTCGGAATCGGATTGTCGACACACTGGATGAGAAGGTGAAGAATTACGAAAGCGTCGACGATTTCATCTATTTCTCGACTTTCACAATCGGAGACAAGGATATTTTTGACACCAGACGGGCGCGGGACTTACAACAGGCCGCTGCGTGGTGCCGGTTCCTGAAGAATGCCCCGGCCCTGATCGAAAACGGGTCTTTGGGCTTTCGAACCCTGACGGGATTATACAAGGTTTGTGCGGCCCGGATCGAGAAACTGGACCTGACGGGCTTCCGCATCAAATCCGCGGAATCGCTCCGGAAGAAGATCGCCGCCCTGCCCGACGGGGAGGCGATGCTGGCAGCCCTGGTGTCGGGCAAGTACTGCAACGACAACCGCCGGATCCTCGGCAAGTCCGAGATCGTGGACTACGCGACGGGCGAGGTGATGAAGTACGACGCGCACCAGGCGACGATCATGTCCTACTGGCTCAATCCGGGCCGCTCGCAGAAGGATTCGAAACAGACGCTCTACGGGCTCTACGCCTACGACATGGAGTGCCTGAACATTGAGCCTGTGAAGCTGTCGACCTTCACGCACTACATCAACAAATGGGATAACCGATATTTGTCCGCCGCCGAGCGTCACGGCAAGGTCTACGCCAAAAACGCGTTCCGGCCTTATGTGCCCTCCAAGCCACTCGAATACGCCAATTCGCTGTGGGTTTCCGACGGTTCGGGCGTCGTTCCGTACCGCTATCAGGACCAGTACGGCAAATGGGGAACAATGAAGATGTACACCATGCTTGTTACGGACGCTGGCAGTCGCTACATAGCGGGTTATGCAGTCAGTAGCAAGGGTCAGCACGCCGAGGACCCTCGAATGCTGCGCGACGCGATGCGCATGGCGTTGCTTGATAACGGCAAGACCGAGGTAATGGATTTCCTGTCGGACAACCACGGAGCCTATACCGGGGCCGAATCACAGGCATTTTTGTCATTGGCCTGCGCCCATCACCGCACCATTGCGCCGCACGATTCGCAAGCAAACCCCGCGGAAATGATCTTCCGACTGTTTAAGCGCCATTTCAAAAGTTACTTCAACCTCCCGGAAACCTCATGGGATGCCCGGAGCCTGGAAAGCATGGCAAATCCGGACTATCGTTATCTTATGTCTTTGCCGACCTTCAGCGAGGCGCAGGAACTGCTCGGCAACGCGATCCGTGAGTGGAACACGACGCAACTCAAATGCGGCATGACGCCGGAACAATGGTTCCGGGAGTTCAAGAATCCGGCTGCCGGGCAGTACGACGCGCGCCGTTACCGGATGGTGACGGGCGAGGTGTCGAAATGCGACATCAGCTATGCGCGTTCGATTCTCGAGGTCGAACGCCAGGGCGCCAAATATAAGTTCGACATCCCGACGGATGCGGCAACCGTGGGCCTGATTGCCCGGCATATGGGGTACGCTCCGAATCTGAAGGTAACGGTATATTGGGATGCCGAAGGGGCCGATCTTTACACGCCGGACGGGGTCTATATGTTCACCTGTGCCCCGGCTCCGCTGGCCTCGAAAACATACGCAGAAGCTACGCCCGATGGGCTGCGGGCCCTGGGGCACCACATACAGAAGGGCGAGACCTATGACGCCATCACGGAGGAGTTCGTCGATGATGTGATCCGCGCGAAGGCCATCCTGTCTCCGAATTACCTTTTCAACATCCGGGACAACGCCACCAAGGAGGATTACAACGCCATGCACGAGCAGATCAGCGCCGCCGAATATGAACGGGGCCGTGCGAAGCTGGAGGCCAAGAAACAACGCGCCCGGGAGCGGGAGCGAAAGAAGGCAGACCAGGTCCAACAGCAGGCAGTGATCGACTACCACAAAAATCACATTTCCGATTTGTCAAAATACATCAAATAACCGCCTTATGGAAAAAATCAAAAAAGACGAAATCATTACTGCCGCCAAGCAGTACATGCAGCGGCACGGCATGTCGCAGAATGCCTTGGCGAAGACTTGCGGAATCAGCGCGTCGTATCTTTCCAACCTGCTGAACGGGGTCTATGAATACAAATCCGGCCCTGACAAGGTTACGGAGATCGCCGACCGCTATTTCATTACGCTTGCATCGGTGATCGGCTTCGAGATCGAGCAAACCTTTTGGAAGGTAGAGCCTACGCCGCAGTTTGTGATCGCCATCTCGGCTCTCGAACGTGCGCATCTGAACTGCACCGCACGTTTCGGCGGCGTGAAGATGATCATCGGCGAAAAAGGCTGCGGCAAGACCACGGCGATCGACCAGTACTGCAAGGCCAATCCGACCAACACGTTTCGTGTGACGATCAACGCCGAGGACGGCATCCGAGACATCCTCGAGGAGATCGGTCGCTTGCTCGACCTCGACCTGCCGATGCAGAAAGGTGCACGCCTGCGCCTGATCGGTTCCGAGTTCCGGCGCCGTGCGCTGTGCGGGGAGCGCAACATGCTGATCCTCGACGAGGGTGAGAACACCAAACTGCCGGGTATCCGGGCCTATAAAGCCATCTATGATATGATCAAGGGATATGCGGCCTTTGCGATCGCCGGAACCGCCGATCTGCTGAAACTGCTCGACAGGCTCGAACTGCGCGGTGTCAACGGCGTGCCGCAGTTCAAAAGCCGGATGAAGGCGAACACGATTATTCTGCCGCCGATCGACCGGAAATTCGAGAACTTCATGTATAAGGTCAAGGATGAAAACCTCCGCAAAATCCTCGTCGAGCTCTGCACCGATTACCGAGAGCTCAACGACTACCTCGAGCCTGCGATCATCGCCGCGCACAAGGACGGCGTGGCGCTCACGGACGACTATTTCAGAACCATGTACGGCATAATGAAAAACAACAACAATGGGACAGCAAAACGGTATTAAAATCAGCCCGGAACTGATCGCGGAATTGCGCAGGTTTGCCGGGACAGTCGCCCAAACCGGGGCAAGCATCAACGAGATTATGAGTGTCGCGGATGCGATGCGGCAGACCTTCCTCGACAATTATTCGAAGGAGGCCCTGAAAGCGATCAAAACCATCAAATCGTAATCAGTATGCCCGAGATCATCGAACTAACCAAATCATCGGCGGCAAGTCTGGACTGTCTTTCATACATGATCGAATTGCGCCGTAAAAACATTCTCAAAGCAGAAAGTTTTCTGATGCAACACCGGGACAGCCTGTCCCCGGAGCGGATCGCGCAGATCGAGCAAGACCTGGAAGACATGCGTTCTGGCCTGCATAACATGGAGACCGACTATTGCAGTATCGCCGGGGAACCTTACACCGACAAACGTAATTCTTAATCAATATCACTATGAAAGACGAACTGAAAGACATGACCGCCGACCAGCTGGAACAGCTGCTCGAGCAGAAGCGGGCCGAGGAGCGCCAGGCCGCAGACAAACGGCGCCGGGACTATGAGGAGACGCGGGCCGACTTCGTGAAGCGTATGGCAGCCGAAACCCGCAATATCACTGGCCGGGTGCGCGAGTTCTACGACCTGGTCGTGGCCTGTAGTGGACGGCGTAGTAATGGAAAACTTCGACTTGGTGAACCCGAATGATATCGAGTCTATGGAGGTATTGAAAGACGCTTCCGCTGCCGCTATCTATGGTGCCCGTGGTGCCAATGGTGTCATCATGGTAACGACCAAACGTGGTAAGAAAGATGGCGAAGGTGTCGCTATTAGCTACCAAGGTTCTGTTAGCGTGAGCTCGATAGCACGAAAAATGGATTTGCTAAATGCACAAGAGTGGACAGACACTTTTATGAAAGGTCTGGAGAATGAGAACAAATGGTTAGGAACCAATTGGTCTTTAAATCGTACCGATTGGTTTACCGACCGTAATTACTTTGATGCAAACGGTAATCCTATTTACGATACGGATTGGCAGGATGAGGCAACTCGCACGGCTGTTTCCCACAACCACCAGTTGAATATTCAACAAGCGGGTAAGAACTCTTCTATGGGTGCGTTCTTGAACTATACCGATCAACAAGGTATCATGTTGAACACCTATAACAAACGTTTGAACGCTAAGATGGCTTACGACGCAGATCCTACAAAATGGTTATCTACATCTGTAAACGTATTGGTTAACCACACGTGGGGCCGTTATACTCCTGAAGATGGTGGTGGACAGGAAGCTCGTCGTACCATGATCGAAATGTTGCCTTGGCT
>OHAS01003106.1_pt1 | contig 11269 bp, 17 predicted proteins | sample 1577131 | NCBI WGS metagenome assembly OHAS01 (sample SAMEA3541566, study PRJEB24748) | human gut metagenome | biome: human gut; feature: human-associated habitat; material: faeces | place: China | collected 2012
GGACATAACCCCTGTGGGTCATGTCCCCCGCTAATCTGGTGGACGATACAGGACTTGAATTGTAATCTAACTATTTTCGTGAGTAAATAGCCGTAAAATGGAGCTTATTCTCTAGCCTTTAATCTTGGAAGATTCAATAGTTGTAAAGGGTAGTAAAGTTCGAGATATCGTCTAAAGGGTATTTTGAAGGGTCAAAAAGGGTCACGGTTTTCCCCTCTTGTCACCTGTCGGATTTTATGATATTCTGTCCGTGGCCCTCTTTTTAGGGCTGGGCGCTGCACAAGTCGGCGGGCGGTTAGTCACACAACCCCGAAAGGGGGTGACGCCATGCGGATCACATTACATATCGGGCGGTTCACCGTTACGATTATTGTGAAAAGCAGAAACCGCCACCCTGGCCGGTGACGGTTTCCATTTGGGAATTTAGTTAACTGCTTGGGCTAACCGCTTGCCGCAACGCCCTTTCTATATTCATTATAGGCCACCACGGCCACCATGTCAAGCCCTGGGCGCTACGCCTGGGGCTTTTCTCCTTCTTCTGGCCCCGCAGGGGCGGCGTTGTCCCGCTCCATAGCCTCAGATATGGCCCGGTTCACAAAACCGTTTACGCTCTCCCCACGGGCTTCTGCATGGGCTTTGATGACGTCCAGATCGCCTTTCGGCATGGTGAGCCCGAAGCGGTCATATTTATTTTTCACATACTTTGTAACCGCCTTTTGCTGGGCCTTTGATACTGCCACGGTGTTTCCCTCCTTCCTGGGGCGCGGCAAATGCCGACACCTCCTCCATTATGGCTTTATTATACACGATAACTCTATTAGCGTCAATATAAATAATACACAATATATTAACGCTAATATTGGCTGTTCTGCCTATTGATATATTAGCGCTAATATATTATAATTCATACTGTCAAGAGGGACAGGGCCCCGGGAGCCCGCCACGCCGTTGAAATAGACGAAACCGCCGCAGTACCGGGGCCCACATACCACCTCAGACACGAACCTTGACAACCGAATATCCGACACCGTATAATCAGGACAAGGGGTGATAATGATGGACAGCATGGAATTGATTCTCCAGGAGCTCCAGAAAATCAACAGCAGATTGGACAGCATAGAGCAGAGATTCCCGCAGCAACGGAAAGAAATTATGCAGGATGTGAAAACCCTGCTGGATTCCGAATTTACACCGCGCTTCAACCTCCTGGCGGAGAATCAGGACGAAATCCTCCGGCGGGTGCCTACCGAGGAGGACGAGGAACTGTGGAATACCCGCCTTGCCGCCCTGGAGGCAATGGTCAAGAAGCACTCCCGCGAAATCGCCGCATTGAGAAAAGCCAACTAAACAGTACATACCAGACGGTGCCGGATATTCGGTGCTTTGCCCCTGTGAGCCCGCTGGAGGCCCGCAGGGGCGTTTTTACGACAATAGCCGAGGGATTACTCCCCCGGCTGTTTTTCTGCCCTCTAAGACGGAATAAACTGGGGTTACTCCCCGGACTCTCTCTTGTCCCGCTCCATCCGCTGATCTACCGCATTTATAATATATTGATTCATACTTTCGCCAGCGGCGGAGGCCGCTTCCTTTATATCGTCCTTCTTGCCTTTAGGCATGGCAACAGATACACGGTCAAGGTTTGCTGCGTCCCACTTCTTGGCACTCTTTTTTTGCGCCTCTGTATATTTCCGGGGTTCTGGCATATTTGCACACCTCCTCCATTGTTATTAAGTATACCACAAAACACAATACTTAACAAGTAGATAAATTGACAAAAATCTACTTAATAAGTTGTGCATTATTCCATCTTGCATATCTACTTAATAAGTAGTAAAATATAATCAAGCAAGGGGGACACCCCGGCGAAGGTGGACGATAGCATCAAGACCACCACATAAGAGCGGGACGGGATATGGTAAGTCACCCCCGGGAGGGTGCACATAAAGCCCACCGCCGCCGGAGCGGCCCCCAATAACTACAGGAGGTCAACACCATGAGCGCCAACGAACTGGAAATGAAGATCCGGGAGCTGCGCCAGCTCCAGCAGTTGATTGAGGAGGCCCAGGCAGAGGCCGAGGGCATCCGGGATGTTATCAAGGCCCACATGGGCGACACTGAGGAGTTAAGGGCCGGGGAGTATAAAATCACCTGGAAGCCCGTCACGTCCTCCAGGCTGGACGCTGTGGCTCTGAGAGCGGCCTTGCCGGAGGTGGCGGCCCGCTTCACTCGCACCAGCACCGCCCGCCGCTTCTGCGTGGCATGAGAAAGGCCCCCATATCCCAGCCGACCAAAGCAAGAGGATATAGGAGCCTGTAACCCCGGAGGGGGCTATGGTGATAGGGAGTGAAAAATGTCTTGACTTATTGGAACTCAAATATTATAATGATATTGTGGAACTCAAAAAGTGAGGTGATTAAGTGTCTCCACGGACAGGGCGACCAAAAGCAGAAAATCCGAAGTCAAATGATCTCAAAGTCAGGCTTGATGATGAATCCAAAAAAAGGCTTGATGAATATTGCAAGGCCCACAACATTACACGGGCGGAGGCAATACGGCGCGGAATACATTTGCTTTTGGCGCAGAAATAAGAATATCGGCCCACTGCTCTATCTTGGCGGACGGACAGTGAACCGATATAGCCCAGACCCTTGCGGGAGTGGTGTAAATATTCTACTACACCCCCCGCAAAAGGTCAATCGTGACTTTTTGACAGGGGGACTTTTATGTCTATAAACTCCGCACAAAGTAAGACGCGCTTATATACAATATGGACGTGTATGAAACAAAGGTGCCTTAACCCCAATGCCGAGGGCTATAAAAACTATGGCGGCCGTGGCATTACAGTATGCCCGGAATGGCTCTATGATTTCCAAGCATTTGAGGACTGGGCCTACTCTCACGGATACCGGGAGTATTTGACAATAGACCGCATTGACAATGATAAAGGATATAGCCCGAATAATTGCCGATGGGCGACAAGACTTGAACAGGCCCACAATAGGAGGCCATGCGTTGGGAAGCACAGACTATATGAGATAAATGGAATTTTTAAGACCTCATCAGAGTGGGCGACAATAGCAGGGATTTCAAGAAAGAGGTTTAACAAAAGATGGGCGGCGGGTAAGCGTGGAAATGCATTATTGGCCCCCATACATAAGAAGCACTGACAACAGGGGAGGGGGGATCACGGCCCCCTCCAGATTTCAAGATGGAGGAGATACCAATGGAGACAATACACACCGGGGCGGGCCATGATGTCAAAGTGTTCTATGGCTACCCCGGAAAGAGTTTCTTTAGCCGCAGTCTGATGACTGGTGAATATACCATCTATATATCCGTGGATTCCGCAGATCCGGGAGCTGTTATAGATCTGGCTCTGGAATATATCAGAAGCCACCAAAAGGAGGTGGCGGTATGATTACCTTTCCCACTACACCCGAGGCATTTATCGCATATCAGGAGGCAACATTCTGCCGTAAATTCGATGCTTTTAGCCGAGAAATGGCTGACTTGTATGTCGACCTCTTCAACCTGAAATTTGACGCCGGAGTGAAAGGGCTTGATCCGATCAATATAGCAAAGAGTACAGCCGGGTTTTACATGAAAATAGAAAATCTGAAGGATTTAGAGAAACCCATAATAAGAGATTTTTATACGAGTGTCCAGCATTGGTGCAATGAGGCATATAGACAGGGAAAGGAGTCAAGAAATCATGAATGATATTATAACCGCGCTATACCATGCCGCCAGCAGCGAGGAGCCGGACACGATGGACGGCCCCAGCCTGTGCGACTACCACCAGCGCAGGGAGGAGACAGAGCAAACCCGCCGTGCCCTGGTGGACGCTGTGGGCGACGAGGTGGACGTGGACAGCTACGGGGTAGCTATGGAGTGCCAGGGGTTTATAAATGGCTTTTCTATCGCGCTGGACATGCTTAAATAAATAAAAAGGGGGACGGATTACCGTCTCCCTTTTTAGACAAGCCAACTCAAGAAGTGAATAGCCGTTTTTCGGCTTGTTTGTATTATATCGCTGCTGATGTATTCTGTCAACAAGGGGTAACGGTTGGGGCTCCAATTCTGATTGTATACCCCCCAGGGTATGCTTTTTCTGGTCAATTGCTAATTGTAATCACCATTTTCCTTTAAAATACAATCTGTAATATATATTAAACATTCTTTCTTTTTTGGGGGGTAATCATTGTGGAGAGAATACAGCACAGTGTTTCCACAATAGAAAAAGTGGAATCGAACTTGAAAAACACCCCCCCCACCTCCAGTTAAAGAGGCAGGGGGGGATTAAACTTCTATCGGACGCGCTGCGCTTCAATCAGCCAATGCGCTTGTTGTAGTTCCACCACGTCGGAAATGGATACGTTGTAAAAGGCGGTTGATTGTCCCATCTCGTCCAGGCTCCAAAAGGACAGCGGGCGCTGTTGGAGGTCGAATCCATGTTGAAAGCATGCGCCGCCTGGGCAGAAGGTCATACGGTTATGCTGGACGTGTGCAATTGCCTCGCTGGCCGCCTCCTGAAAGCTAGAGTAGTTATAGGCTTTAAATGCTCTCTCTGGGATGGCGATTAACAATGTATCTTGGCTCCCCTGCTTCACCAACGGCTTAAAGCATATATTTTTACCATCCTTGGGCTGCTGGGTGCCAAGCTGTGCTTTGCCATCTGAAATATGCTTTATCGCCTGTTCTAAAAACTCCACAGCCTTTTGCTCGGATACGTGATCAATAGCCGTTTGAAGTTCGGGCGTAATCTTCCATACCATGTAAATCAGGCCTCCCCTCGCATCGTGCGCCGCCGACGGGTACATTCATGGCAGTAAACGACTGTATTCTCCAGATCGTTGAGACCATCAGACAGTAGGCCAACAATATCCACTTGATGCACATCATTGCAATCCGGACAAAGTGTATAGACGTTTGTATTTGTCAGCTCATAAAATTTCTTTCCGCATTTTACCAAAAACATAATTTTTCACTCCTTGATTTTTTTATAGATTGAGGTATAATAAAAATATCCTTTCTGCTATCCGCTTGTATCACTGTCTGTATGTGATGCAGGCGGTTCCTTTTTTCTGTAGAGCGCTATCCAGTCCTCAAGGCGCTGCGTCACCAGCCAGCCGGAGCGGTTGCGCCTATGGAACACGGTGGGCACTCCATCCTGAAACCGCTCCGCGTCCCGGACGGCCTGCGCCATAGCCTCCGGTACATTCAGCCGCTCGTTGCGCTTGCACTCAATATGTATGTGGGGGAGCCCCACAAGGTCGGGTGTGGCCCCGTAGCTCACCGCCTGCCCTGGCTGCACGTCGTAGCCGTACCCCTGGAGGAGCCGGGCAAGCTCCAGCTCACCCGCCCGGCCCTTGCGCTGAGATTTAGATCCCATCAGCTTCTACCCCTGGTTCATGTACTTCAACGCCAATGATTTTCCCGCGCTTGGATCTCTGTATGGTAATGGGCTTACCATCATAAGCTGCACACAGCAGTTTATCCAACAACTCCCATTCATGCTTGTCCATATAATTCTCATTCTCCTTCCATTTGCTTCAGTTCCTGGTTGACCGTTTTTGCTGTGCGTATGTTTCGTCAACTTCGACCACCTTTGTAGTCGGCTATCATGCAAACCATAAATCAATCTTCTCTGCGGTACATGAATTTCCCCGTATTCTGTTAGGGGTATATTTTATGTACTTCGTGTACTTCGTGCACTCAGTCCATGTTGGTACATAAAGTACATAAAAACATAGCCTAACAAAACCATGTACCTGCATAATAAAATTCATGTACTAGCTAGACGATGATTTGCTCCGGCTCTACTGAATCAATCCGCTGAACCATAAATCCATTTCCTTTCGCGCCATTCTTTTTCACCTGGATTCCGGTTCTAAGAAAATACCCATCATCAGACAGTCTTTCTTTAATTGCGTCTAGCGCTCGTTTCGGCTGTTGGCCTCCGAAAATTAAATCCCCGTGTAGATTTTTAAATTCCTCGTAGGAAAATCGTGTGGGAACAAATTGATTTGCAGACGATTCCAAAGCCTCTATAAGTGCATTGTTTGAGGCCGAGTGCTCTTTATCTCCCTGTATGATCTCCCACGGAGTAGACCGCCGCCGCGCCGCTGCCTCCAAAGTCTGCTTTGTGATTTCTGAGAATCCATCCCAAACCACTCCACCATCATCAATCCTATACCGGATAGACTTGCCATAGGCGGCATAGTTGGTCTTGGTATGTACCATCACTCGGCAATCTTCATCTACATCATCAAAGATTACCCGGAAAGCGGAACGGGAAGCGTTGATAAAATCACTAGAACCCGTGGCGGCGTTATTGGCGTTATCGCCTTGAGCCCGCTTGTTGACGTGAGAAACAAGAATCATAGAACATTGGCATTTCTTTGCCAGGTGGGACAACTTTTGGAATACTGGCCGCAAGGCGTTTACTCGGTTGATATCCACCCCCGCCCCAAGAAAGGCGTGCCAGGGGTCTACAATGACCAGGGCCGGGGAATAGGTTTTAATCGTGGCCTCAAATTCATCGTATTCATCGGAAAAGCTCATCCCAAGAGAATCAGAACAATCCAGAATCATGACTCTATCTAAGTCAGCTCCAGACCGCGCAAGCCTTTTCCGCAAGATCTCCCCGCTGTCCTCGGCGGAGATCATTAGAACATTTTGCCCCCTCCCGTCAAATTCGTCCCCGGGCAATGCTTTCCCAGTACTTACCGCTGCCGCAATCCCGCAGCATAGGATTGTTTTGCCTGTTCCACCGTCCGCCATCATTACGCTATAGTCTCCAATGGGAAGGTATGGATACCATAAAAACTGCGTATTGTCCTCCCCAAATGCAGACGCGGGCTTTGCGCTTCTGGCTAAAGTGGGCGGCTCCCATTGTGGCGTTGTGCTGATAAGCTGCGCAATCATGTCGCATGATTTCTCCGGCCCAAACTGTGCTATAAGGTCGGATATGTCCCCCTTCTCCGGCGCCTTCGGCCATACCTGGGACAAGTCCAGCACTTGCACACTGGAGGCCACACCATGAAGGGCGGCGGCGGTTTCCTGGGCATAGTCCTTGCCTATTTTGTCGTTGTCCTGGAAGATGCAGACAGGGAGGCCCTTTAGCTGCTCGGTGTATTCCGGCCTCCATTTCCCATGTCCCGCTCCATCCTCTCCGCTGGCGGCATTATACCCCAGTTTGTGGAGGTTGTCGCAATCCTTTTCCCCCTCGGCCACAAAGACAGCTCCGGCCAGTTCTCCGGCTATGTAGAGGGAATGAGGGGCGGTTCCCCGGCCTTTCTGCCATGTGCCGCACTCCATGTGGAACCAGCACCCATATTTTGAACCGTCACCCCGGCGATACATGACCTTTTTGACCTGTCCGCCTGGGTATATATGCTCCCGCTCGGCCTGTCCATAGTCCTGTCTCCTGGGCGGCTCCTGGATATTAAATTCTTTTTTCATCCACTCCACCGCTTCAACATTTGATATGCTAAGATACTTCGATATAAGGTCAACAGCGTCCCCATGCTCACCGCAGCCGAAACACTTCCAGCCATCGGCGTACACCTGCAAACTGGGGTTTTTGTCCCCGGCATGGAGAAAGCACCGCGCCTTGTCTTGCCTGTTCAGCTCCAGCCCCAGGCGGCGGGCTACTGTGCGGCAATCTTCCCGCTTTAGCTCTTTGAAGTCGACCGCCACACATCACACCCCCGCCCGGGCTATTGCTTCCGCCGCCCTGTGGCGCACGCAGGCGGCCCGTTCGTGCTCGGTGGCGGGTATGGCGTTATCCGCCAGAATGGGCCTCCCTTCACGCCGCTCCCGCTCGATCATCAGGCGCACCGTGCGCCCGTCCAGGCCCGTCAGCCTCTCCAGCTCCCGGCGGGGTATCGCGTTCTCGCGCCCGTGGCTGAGAAGATCCGCAATTTTCCGTTGACCACCGGGGCCGTTAGGGGTAAACTGAGGTTTGGAAGTGGTGTCCGCCCGCGAAGCCGACCCCGTTTCCACTGCCCGTCCTAGTGCGCCAACACTGGGGCGGGTTTTATTTTCCCTGCTCATACCGTGCTCACCTCCGTCTGCTTCTTTACCCACTCCCGAAGCCCGTCCACACTGACCAGAGTTCGATTACCCAACTTGAAGGCGGGGAATCCGTCTTGATGTATGTACTGGTAAATCGTGGGCTTTGATACTCCCAGTAGCCTCGCTGCCTCTGGAGCAGAGACGGCCAGGGGTTCCAGCTTGTCCATTATTGTGCCTCCTCATTCTGAACGGCCTTCTGGGCCTTTCGCTCCCAGTACCGAAGATTATTGGCCCTAACCTTATCCTTGTTTTTCCGTCGCCATTCTCGCTGATAGGCTCGGCGCAATTCCAACGCCTTCTCCTCCAACTGCTTTTCACCCATGTTTTCGTTCTCCTTTCTCTTGACAATTTTGCATCTCTAGTGATATGCTTATGATACAAGTATGACAAATGATAAGAGAAAAGTCAATATCCGCAGATTAACATTCTTCTATTGTATATTATTAGAGAATTTGTTGGAGGGAATTGGTTATGAATAGAGCGAAAAAGGATGCTCCGCCGCGTTTTCCGGAGTTTCGGGAAGCTTTTCTTGAATTGATGGGGGACATGACGCTGGAGCAGTTTGCAAAAAAGCTCGGTATGTCTCGCGCTACTGTGGGATTCTATGCGGCTGGGCAAAGGATACCGGATGCACTTGGCTTGAAAAAAATTACAGAAACGTGCAATGTTTCGGCAGATTGGTTGCTAGGGATCTCAGATTATAAATATAAACAATTTGAGAGAATGACGGCTGCGGAATTAGGTTTATCCGAAAAAGCTATATTTGCTCTTACCAAAATAAAAGAAATGAATAATCATAGTAGCTCTATTGAATCGCTTAATTCTCTTCTCTCTATGGATAAATTTTATTCGCTTTTAGTCGATATATCACATTTGAAAAAAGCAATCGAAGATAACCTTAAGAAAAAAATCCCCGCGCCTTTTACAAATGAATCGAAGCAAGCAGAAATGATCAAAAGCAAGGCGGAGAATTTACTAAATCAAGGTGGCGGCTTGTATAAAGTAATAGATGAAACAGACTATCTTAAAATGAAAGAATACTATTTGCAAAGTGCCTTTTCAGAGATCGTTAATAAGGTCATTTTTGACAAAAATGAAACCTTAAAGCAACTGTTATCTTTAGAGCAGGGAATACGACTAGAGCCGTAATATCGAAAAAAACCGCCCCCGGTGCGACCAACACCAGGGACGGGCTATGAGGGGCAGTAAACTTGTGGGCCTACTGCTCCTCCATTCTATCACATGCAAAGGAGGAATTTCAATGGCAAGAAGGAGCAACACCAGAGCGGCCCAGGGGGCCGGGACAATCCGCCAGCGGAAGGATGGGCGCTGGGAAGCCCGATATACTGTAGGCCGTGATCCGGGCACCGGGAAGCAGGTGCAACGGTCGGTCTACGGAGCCACACAGCAGGAGGTGCGGAAGAAGCTGGCCCAACTCACCGCTGCGCTGGATGTCGGTACATACAAGGAGCCCTGTAAAATGACTGTGGGCCAATGGCTGGATATATGGGCGGCGGGCTACCTGGGCGGCGTGAAGCCCTCCACCGCTTTTCTCTATGGGGAGCAGATACGGCTACACATCAAGCCCGCCCTTGGCTCCGTGAAGCTGGAGGCGCTGAACGCTCACACCATCCAGGAGTTTTATAACAGTTTAGGGGCCGAGCGGGAGGGAAAGCGCAGCCTGTCCCCAAAGTCTATCAAGAATATCCACGGTGTGCTCCATAAGGCGCTCCAACAGGCCGTCAAGATTGGCTATCTCCGTTTCAACCCAGCCGACGCTTGCGAACTACCTCGGATCGAACATAAAGAAATAATCCCCCTAAGCGAAAAGCAGATTGCGGCCTTTCTCGCCGCCATAGAAGGACACCGGCATGAACTGCTTTATAAAGTGGCTCTATTTACCGGAATGAGAGAGGGTGAGCTCCTGGGGCTCATGTGGGATTGCGTTGACTTCGACCAGGGCACAATCACAATCAAGCGACAACTCCGCCGGGAACAGAAAAAGGGTGGACAATACTATATCACCACACCTAAAAACGGGAAAAGCCGCACCATCACCCCCGCCCCCTGGGTGATGAAGCTGCTGCGCACACAGCGGGCTAGGCAGGCCGAGCAGCGTTTAAAGGCGGGGCCACTATGGGAAAACACCGGGATGGTATTCACCAATGAAACCGGCGGCTATCTCTCATATCGCACCGCTTACGATTGCTTTAAGCGCATCGTCGCACAGATCGGAGCCCCTGCCACCCGGTTTCACGACCTCCGCCACACCTTCGCCGTAGCCTCTCTGCGGGCTGGGGATGATATAAAAACCGTCCAGGGCAATCTAGGCCACCACACAGCGGCCTTTACTCTGGACGTATACGGACATGTCACAGAGCAGATGAAGAAGGATAGCGCCCAGCGCATGGAGGGCTATATAAAGGAGGTTCTGAATCTGTAAAGGGTCAATCAAAGGGTATTTCTTGATTTTTGAGTAACAAAAAAGCCCCAGAGCACTTGCAACTCTAGGGCTTCTCTATGGTGGACGATACAGGACTTGAACCTGTGACCTCCCGCACGTCAAGCGGATGCTCTACCAGCTGAGCTAATCGTCCAGACAGCGTAGATTATTATATCCGTACAAGCTCTATTTGTCAATACTTTTTTTGATTTTCCCCTTTTCAAAGGGGAAACCGGCTGGTATACTCGGATCAAAGTGGATTGGAAAGGGGTGGCGGGCATGCTCTGCCGACGGGTCTCTCTGGAGGAGCTCCATCCGGCGCTGGGCGGGGGCGCCCCGGAGACGGGGCTGGACATATACTGCCGGGGCCGCACCGGCCTGCTGGCCGACGACGGGGCGCGGTGGGCGGTGCTGATCCTCCCCGGCGGGGGATACGAGCGCATTGCCCCGGCGGAGGGAGAGCCGGTGGCCCTGGCCTTTCTGGCCGCAGGGATACAGGCCTTTGTGCTGTCCTACAGTGTGCTGCCCGCCCTCTGGCCCAGGCAATTCCTGGAGGGGGCGGCCGCTCTGGCCTGGATGCGGGCCAACGCCCCGGAGCTGGGCTTCCGGCCCGACCAGGTGGCAGTGTGCGGCTTTTCCGCCGGGGGACATCTGGCGGGCTGCCTGGCCGGCGGGTACGCCGAGCCCCTCCTGAACGAGCGGCTGGGGCTGACGCCGGAGCAGGTGCGGCCGGACGCGGCCATACTG
>OHAS01003110.1_pt1 | contig 11253 bp, 6 predicted proteins | sample 1577131 | NCBI WGS metagenome assembly OHAS01 (sample SAMEA3541566, study PRJEB24748) | human gut metagenome | biome: human gut; feature: human-associated habitat; material: faeces | place: China | collected 2012
GTAGTCGTGTTTGGGGCGCTGTTGGCGTCTTCTGCAGGTACATTTACGTCTTGTAAAGACTATGACGACGACATCGATGCAGTAAACGGCAGAATCGATGAACTCGCAAAAAGTCTTTCAGACTTACAGGCCAAAGTTGGGTCTTTTGTAAAGTCTGTTACTTATGATCCGGCTACGGGAAAATTGACTGTGGTAGATGGAGAGAACAACAGTGTGTCTTATACTATCGGACAGAATTTGCCGACTTATTCAATTAGTGTGGATAAGGAAGGTAAAATTTCGCTGTTGAAAGACGGTGAAGTTGTTTCGTCCGGTACTATTACATTCCCGGATGCTCCTACAACTCCAACCATTCCTGATGCTTTTGATCCTTCTAAATTGACAGTGGATGCTGCGACAGGCAAAGTGATGTATGATGGTAAGGAAACTGGTGTAACTATACCTGGTGACGGAGTTCTTAGTATTGAAGATAAGAAAAACGCTGAAGGCGTTGTTATCGGCTATACTATTAAGTACAAAGATCAGGCTGTTACATTTGCTTTGAATGACGTATTGACTCTGAAAGGTCTTGTTTTCAAATCTGATTTGTTTGTAGACGGTATCGAAGCTATCGAATATCCTTATTTGGATTATACATATAAGGCAGGAAGCACTGCAGCTACTACTCAATGGGAAGATGAGCAAGCAGAGAAAGTTCTGTGTAAAGTAATTACTGATTCGAAAGAATGGAACTATACAGGTGGTACCGGAGCTCAATATAATCCGATTGAATATATTAATTATCACTTGAATCCGTCTAGTGCAAAAGTAAGTAAGGAAGATTTGTCTTTTGTATCCAGAGATGTTGAAGTGATTTCTTCTCGTGCTTCAGTGGCTCTTCCTGAAGTCGCTGACATGAAACCTGCTGATGAAGGTATCCTTCCGGTAGGACTCAGAGCAATAGGAAAAGACATCAAACAAGGAGGCGAAGGTTCTATCTTGGCTTTGCAGGCAATTGTTAAAGCAAAAAGTGATGCTCAGGCAGATACAACTGTAACATCTGATTACGCATTGCTTTATGCTTCTAAGGTTACTCCTCAGGCTATTGCATTTAATGATGCTACTTTAGCTGCTGAAGATTGCCAGGAATCTGCTAATCCGGACGAGTTGTTCAAGACTGTAGAAGGTGCTATCACACATGCTCCTACTTTGACAGTTGCTTATAATAGCTTTATTGATTTGAAGAATCTGTTGACAATTCACTATAATCGTGAAGGTCAGCCTGAAGCAACAAAAAATGATGGTACTCATAAAGTTTGGGCTTATGGAGATGAAGCTAAGTATGGTTTGAAGTATGACTTCGCGTTCATTCAATATACATCAGGTCAAAATGTAACTTCTGACAGTAAATATGCAGATGCAAACACTATTAAAGAAGGTGTACTTACTCCGCGTATTGTAAACTCTGCCGGTGAGACTCTTAACGAGCAAGGTGTATCTTCTGTAGGAAAACGCCCGTTGGTTAGAGTACGTGTGACAGATGCGGATGGCCGCGTTGTCTTGGCTGGATTCATTAAGATTGAAATTGCAAAACAGGTTGATGATATCGTTACAAGTGTATTCGACAAAGGCACTCACAACTTTGGATGTGATGAGGCTGATGCTATCTTGACATGGTCTGAGATTTCTTATCAATTGCTTGAAAAAGCAGCTGTTCAGTCTAAGGATGAATTCGATGCTTTATATGAATTCGATGTAGATGATAGTGGTGTAGCCAAACAGTTTGCTAAATCAGCCGATGGTAAGTCATTCGTTCCGGCTGCGATTGCACAGGTTATTGGAACAGTGAAAGAAAAGGTGGATGAAACTGGTACAACAAATACAGTTCTTCACTGGACTTTGACTACTGCAGAACAGTCTGGTATTTATGAAATGGCAGGTCATACAGCTACTATTTATGTAAGATATGTCAGCAAGCTGAATACTACATCTCATGCTCCTATCTACATGCCTTTGCAGATAGCTGTCGCTAAACCTCAGGGAACTGTTGTTACTAAGTTGACTAACTACTGGTACAGTGATGGTGACGTTGCTAAGGATGGTCAGAATACTCGTCTGAATGTTCCTTATCCGCAAGATAACGGCAATACATTGAATTATGTAGTTGACTTGAACCAGGTATGGGAAAAGGGTATGCCTACATTTACTCCTCCTGCAAACTTTGCTTCTTATACTGATGTAATATTTGCAAATCAAAACGGCGCTGCCGGAGGTTATAAGTATTACTTCGACGCTGATCAGAATGTATTGACTGTTGATGGAACTAAGTATACATTGTCAGTAGATAATGCTACAGCACCTTGTATTACAGGCGGTTCATATAAAGCTACAGCTCAGAACATGATCGATCATGCTTTGAAAGTAGATGCAGGTGTATTCACTAATACGAAGTTGTATGCTAATGGAACTGTTATTGCAACAATCGATCAGAACACCGGTAAGATTACTTATGAAAACAATGATACTTCTAAGAAGTTGTTGAATGCATATAGCCATAGTGCTGCTAAGCACTTTGCTAAGATCGGTATTTGTGCATACAGTCCTTGCAACATTGCAATGTCTTTGACGAACAATACATACAATGCATACTTCCTCCGTCCTATCGACGCAGTAGGTACAGATGGTGGAGAATTCGTTGATGCTCATGCTAATGGTTCTACTCTGGATATCGCTAAGTTGTTCAACTTCCAGGATTGGCGTAATGTTAAGTTCGTAGATGGAACTGACTATTCAAACAGCTGGTTGTATGCATTCTACGGATTGAATAAGGTAGAAGTGAAAATAGCAGATGCTACAACTACCTTAAGTGGTGGTAAGCTAGGAGAGACTTTATTGTCAAGCAAAACAGAGAAAATCGTATTGACTCAGACAGATAAAGATGGTAATAAAGTTACTTCTGCTACTTTAAATCTTTCTTCTTATAATACTGAAGCAAGTGGTACTCAAGCTACATATGATGCAATTGTTGCAGCTATGGGTAAGATCAAGTATGTAAACAACGGTAACAACGTTCAAACATTTGAACTGCGCATCCCGGTTGAGTTCACCTATACTTGGGGTACTGTGAAGACTACAGTAGATTGTACAGTTAAGAGTACAATGGGTAACTAATAGTAAAGGTTTCATTACTAAACACTGATAAGGAGGGTGCGCCGATCATTGGTGCACCCTCCTTCACAATAAGAATTGAAGGCGGAATGAAAAAGAAAGATCTGTTATATATATGTGTGTTGGTTGCCGTTTCTTGTTTCTTGTTCTCATGCGGAGAAAAAAAGAAGCAGCTCACTCCCAAAGAAGAATTCTTAATGGGGTTGACAGCTGAAGATACGGTGCAAGTACTTACCATATCACGCAGTTGCATGGATACATTGAAAGCCGGAAATATAGATGAAGCGCTGAAGATGCTTTTTATCTTGCGCGATGGAAAAGCGATACCTCTTCCCGCTGAGAAGGAACAACAACTGAGGAAAAAATTCAAGTATTTTCCTGTTGTAGATTATAAATTGGATTATTATTCTTTTTCAAGTACGGATAATAACGATGTGAAGTTTCAGATAGAGTTTTTCAAGCACACTAGTTCGGATGATCATACGCCAAATACAATTGGATTTATGTTTAATCCGGTGAAAATAGACGGAGTTTGGTATCTTGCCGTTAAAGAGGCTACCAAGGAAGCTACTGATAAGTAGTAGATGAATGGTGACGAGTACTGTTGTCATTGGTTTTTAGACTTTTAAACAGGTTTTGATTATGAATATAAAAAAAATATTAGTTGCTGTATTTGCGTTGAGTACTACAATAGCATTTGCGCAGGAGCAACGTATCAAAGAAGAAAGTAAAACGATATTTAAACCTCATTGGTTTATTCAAGCACAAATAGGAGCTGCACATACTGTAGGTGAAGGAGAATTTACTGATCTTATTTCTCCGGCAGCTGCTCTTAATGTCGGTTACAAGTTTGCTCCCGCATTCGGCGCACGTGTCGGTGTAAGTGGCTGGCAGGCAAAGGGGGGATGGGTGAATCCGCAACAGACCTACCAATATAAATATCTGCAAGGAAATGTAGACATCATGGCGGATCTCAGTACTTTGTTCTGTGGTTTCAATCCGAAGCGTGTGTTCAATGGCTATCTTTTTGCCGGAGCAGGGCTGAACCGTGGTTTTGACAATGACGAAGCAAATGCGCTCGATACCCGTACTTATGAGATGGAATATCTCTGGCAGGAAGGTAAGTTCCTCGTTGCCGGACGTTTCGGTCTTGGTTGCGACCTTCGTTTGAATGACCGCTTGTCTATTAACATCGAAGCGAATGCCAACGCCTTGTCTGATAAGTTCAACTCCAAGAAGGCCGGTAACTGTGACTGGCAACTGAATGCCCTTGTCGGTGTAAGTATCAGACTGGGTAAAAGCTACACTAAAACCGCCCCGGTCTATTACGAACCGGAACCGGTAGTGACGGAACAACCCAAACCGGCTCCTGTAGTAGAACAACCGCAACCCAAAAAGGAAGTGGTGATTGAACCGTTGAAGCAGAATATCTTCTTTGCCTTAAACTCTGCAAAGATTCAGGATGATCAGCAAGCCAAGATTAGTTCTTTAGTAGAATATCTGGAGAAACATTCTGCCGCCAAGGTAAGTGTGACAGGATATGCTGATAAGGAAACCGGTAACCCGAATATCAATATGACTTTGTCGGAAAAACGTGCAAAGAATGTGATTGAGATGTTGAAAGCTAAAGGAGTGGCAGCTGATAGAATTGTTATTGGTTATAAGGGAGATACGGTGCAGCCTTATCAGAAACCTGAAGAAAACCGTGTATGTATCTGTATAGCGGAATAATATTTGTGATTATAACTCTCTTTTCTTAAAAAAGATATTCCCTATTCTCATGTGAGGTGTTTTTTCCCACATTTTTCGTATTCGTACGAGAATCCTCACATGAGATGAATAGGAAGTGCGGGCTTGTGAAAGTCTGTGTTTCCACAATAGACCCCTTTCTTCACTTGAATGTGAAGAAATTGTATCAGGGGGTAACAGTATAAGATTATACTTGTGAAAGTGTACCTTATTCTGCCCCAAGGAGGATGCCTGCCCTTTTTTCCCTGGAGGCATCCTCTTTTGTTTTTTTTGTATCTGAAGGTACGTGTATCAAAAGTTAAAAGTAACTAAACTCTCCTCCTTCCTGAAGGAGGGAAATTTAGTTACTTTTGACACATCTTCTTTTCTGTTTCTTATTTCAGTAAATATCCCCCTTCCCTGTGTTTTGATTTACTACTTAATCTGTTAATTATTAGAATGATAATAACAGATGTTCTTTTCTCTAATTGTCCCCCTCTTTCTTTCCTTGTTTTATAAGCCGATTGCCTATCTTTGCGGCAGGTCTTTAAATAATAAATCAAAAAGAGAAAACTACTTTATGAAACACATTTCAAACTTCCTCAGATCAAAAAGCTGGAACGTATTTTTGTTTTTATATCTTGCTCTTCCTTTGTTTGCGCAAAAGGAATATAAGATCGATCAGGTATCCGTTGTCAATGTAGGCGATGGCAGACTGTTGTTTCAGGAACTGAAAACGGAAAAAGCATTGAATGGCGAACATCGCATCATAGATGGTTATCATTCCGCCTATGTGCTGGCATCTTTTAAAGATGGTTTCTATGATGGCGGATACAAAGAATATGTAGACAATATATTAATAACAGAAGGAAGTTATAAAGAAGGACGGAAGGATGGTCTCTTCAAGATTAACTCCAAGTTTGACGGTAAGCTGAAAGAAGAAAAATCCTATAAGGAAGGTAAGCTGGACGGTACGAGCAAAAGTTACTTTACTACCGGAAAAGTGGAAAGTGAAAGAAACTTCCGGATGGGGAAAGAGCACGGGAAACAGCTCTCATACGATTCTGACGGTACTTTGCGGAAAGAGCATAATTACAAGGACGGGAAGCAGGTAGGCAAACAATATACTTTTCTGAAAGGTACTTATGATTTGTATGAGACCGTTTATTTCAATGAAGAAGGTTTGCAGGACGGTGAATATTCGTCCGTGTTTACGTTTGGCTCGCCACGTATACTGGGTAGTTATAAGAATGGAAAGAAGAATGGTCGGTGGACTACTTTTGCCGAAAGCGGCGATACGCTGATGATTGAAACCTATCTGGATGGAAAAGAAGATGGACTCCATGTCTCATTTGCCAACGGAAGTGGGGTAAGGCAGAAAGAATATTATATGAAGAACGATCGTAAAGACGGTTTATACCGTGAATATAATCTGGAAAATGGTGAATTGAGATATGAAGCTACCTATCAGGCCGGCAGATTGCATGGCAAGGAACGACGGCTGATAGTGAGCAACCGCTTTGATTATTGGGAAACTTCTACCTATGTGAACGGAAGGCAGAACGGACCGTTCGAAGCTCGTTATGTAAAGAATGACCAGCTTCGTGAATGTGGGGAATATAAGAATGGTCGCCGTGTAGGACGATGGAAACGCTACACTATTGATGGTAAACTGGAAAAGGAATGGGATGAAAACTAACCGGTAGATGAAAGGTCAGGGCATAAAAAAAGGAGCAACGCCTTGCTCCAACCTTTGTTAACCTTAAATCTAATACTATGAAAAACACAGTGCAAAGATACGGACTTCTGTGAAATCTGCAAATTATCCAAGTAAAACGCTATGTTTTATAACATTGATTAAGTGTTTGTTTTACGCTTTATACTTTTGTTAATACTTTCCGATGGTCTGAAAGAGGACTGCTTTCCTTCTTTTTAGAATAATAAATAGCTGAAGTTAGAGAACTTTACAGTATTATTTCTTATTTTTGTTCTTAATTGGATTACAGAAAGAACTATGAAATGATGAGATGGATGAAGACGATGAGATATCTGAAGTGGATGCTGGTGCTGTTTTGTTTAACCGGGATGACGGCTTGCCGGCAGGATACACCCCGTTTTCGTATTGGGGTGGCTCAATGCAGCGATGATTCATGGCGACATAAGATGAATGATGAGATTCTTCGGGAAGCGATGTTTTATAATGGTGTTTCGGTGGAAATCCGTTCGGCAGGGGATGATAACAGTAAGCAGGCGGAAGATGTCCATTATTTTATGGACGAAGGAGTCGATCTGCTGATTATTTCCGCTAACGAAGCTGCTCCTATGACTCCGATTGTAGAAGAAGCTTATCAGAAAGGCATCCCCGTTATTCTTGTAGACCGGAAGATTCTTTCGGATAAATATACTGCCTATATCGGAGCCGATAATTATGAAATCGGTCGTTCGGTAGGAAACTATATTGCCTCCAGTCTGAAAGGGAAGGGAAATATAGTAGAACTGACAGGATTGAGCGGTTCGACTCCTGCAATGGAACGGCATCAGGGATTTATGGCTGCCATCAGTAAATTCCCGGATATAAAGCTGATTGATAAAGCGGATGCTGCGTGGGAACGTGGTCCGGCAGAGATAGAAATGGATAGTATGCTTCGGAGGCATCCTAAGATTGATGCTGTGTATGCCCATAATGACCGTATCGCTCCGGGTGCCTATCAGGCAGCAAAGATGGCAGGGCGGGAGAAGGAAATGATTTTTGTCGGCATAGATGCCTTGCCGGGTAAGGGAAACGGACTGGAACTGGTACTGGACAGTGTGCTGGATGCCACCTTTATCTATCCGACCAATGGCGATAAGGTACTGCAACTGGCTATGGACATTCTGGAGAAGAAACCCTATCCCAAAGAAACGGTGATGAATACCGCTGTTGTGGACCGTACCAACGCACACGTCATGCAGTTGCAGACCACACACATTTCCGAACTCGACAAAAAGATTGAAACGCTCAACGGACGTATCGGTGGCTATCTCTCTCAGGTAGCTACACAACAGGTAGTTTTATACGGCAGTCTGATTATCCTTTTATTGGTAGCCGGCTTATTATTGGTCGTTTATAAATCACTCCGCTCTAAGAATCGCTTGAATAAAGAGCTTTTTAAGCAGAAGCAGCAATTGGAAGAGCAGCGTGACAAACTGGAAGAACAGCGTGACCAATTGATACAGCTCTCTCATCAACTGGAAGAAGCTACCCATGCCAAGCTGGTCTTTTTCACCAATATTTCTCACGACTTCCGTACTCCGTTGACATTGGTTGCCGACCCGGTAGAACATTTATTGGCGGACAAGACATTGAGTGGAGATCAGCACCGGATGCTCATGCTGATTCAGCGGAATGTGAACATTCTTCTGCGTCTGGTCAATCAGATTCTGGATTTCCGTAAATATGAAAACGGCAAGATGGAATATACTCCGGTTACGGTGGATGTCCTTTCTTCTTTCGAAGGATGGAATGAGTCTTTTCAGGCGGCAGCCCGTAAGAAGCATATCCATTTTTCTTTTGATAGTATGCCGGATACGGATTATCATACACTGGCAGACATGGAGAAGCTGGAACGTATTTATTTCAATCTTCTGTCCAATGCCTTTAAGTTTACACCGGAAAACGGGAAAATAGCCGTCCGTCTGTCTTCCCTTAGTAAAGAGGACAAGCGATGGATACGTTTCACGGTGGCAAATACCGGTTCTATGATTTCTGCCGAACATATTCGCAATGTATTCGACCGTTTCTATAAGATCGATATGCACCATACCGGTTCGGGAATCGGACTGGCATTGGTAAAAGCCTTCGTAGAAATGCACGGTGGTATGATCTCCGTAGAGAGTGATGAGAAACAGGGCACGGTCTTTACCGTTGAACTGCCCGTACAGTCTTGTGAGGCTGTTGCTGCCGAACCGGATACCACCCTTGTTTCTGCGGATTCCCGTACAACAGATGTTCTATTGGCGGAAGAGGAAGAACTGGAAAAAGGATATGACTCTTCCAAACCGTCCGTACTGATTATTGATGATAATGAGGATATCCGTTCGTATGTCCATACGTTGTTGCATACAGACTATACGGTGATTGAAGCGGCAGACGGCTCCGAAGGAATCCGTAAGGCTATGAAGTATGTTCCGGACCTGATCATTTCTGATGTGATGATGCCGGGCATTGATGGCATTGAATGTTGCCGCCGGCTGAAAAGTGAGTTACAGACCTGTCATATTCCGGTTATTCTGCTGACAGCGTGTTCACTGGACGAACAGCGTATTCAGGGATATGACGGTGGTGCGGATTCTTATATTTCAAAGCCGTTCAGTTCACAGCTGTTGCTGGCACGTGTCCGCAATCTGATCGATTCTCACCGTCGTCTGAAACAGTTCTTTGGTGACGGGCAGACATTGGCAAAAGAAGATGTCTGCGATATGGACAAGGATTTTGTAGAAAGATTCAAGTCATTGATTGAAGAGAAAATGGGAGACTCCGGTTTGAATGTGGAGGACTTGGGCAAAGACATGGGACTAAGCCGTGTGCAGCTTTATCGCAAGATTAAATCATTGACTAACTACTCTCCGAATGAATTGCTCCGTATCGCCCGTTTGAAGAAGGCAGCTTCTTTGCTTGCTTCTTCGGACATGACCGTAGCGGAGATTGGTTATGAAGTCGGTTTCAGTTCACCTTCTTATTTCGCCAAGTGCTATAAAGAGCAGTTTGGAGAGAGCCCGACAGATTTCCTGAAAAGGAAAGGATGATTTCATTGATATCGTAAAGAGGGATATATGAAAGATTATAAAGTAGATAAAGAGAGCTTTTCCGAATCCTTTCGGAAGGAAGTGTACGAAGTCGTATCCCAGATACCTGTGGGAAAAGTATCTACTTATGGAGGTATTGCTTTGCTGTTGGGGGCACCCCAATGCTCGCGGATGGTGGGACGTGCATTGAAAGAAGTGCCGGATGAATTATCCATTCCCTGCCATAGAGTTGTAAATTCCACCGGAAGGCTGGTGCCCGGTTGGGTGGAACAAAAACAACTCTTGCTGGCAGAAGAAGTTTCTTTCAAAGCTAACGGATGCGTTAATCTGAAAGAACATTTGTGGCACGTGGATGAATGAAGGATGCAAGGAAGGTAAGCCATATCATCCGTATCCATACAATAAAGAAAACCCATACATGAAGCCATAAGGTCCTGGTAATGAAATCTCTGATGGGTACAGGGACGAATATGTCGATAGGAACGATACATAACAGCACAAAACAGCACCAAAATAGAATCTTGTCTGTTGCGGTACGTGTTGGTCTGCTCCAATACCAGAGCATGAAACCTGCCAATGCGATAATATAGGTATGCTTCTCGGCGGAGTCACTCAGTAATACTACCCAGCCCATGAGAATGCCCAAAGCCTGGGCACGGAAGGCAAGACGACCATTTGCGGAAATTCCCCAAAAAGAGCAGAGTCAGCAAGCCGAGCATTCCTATCTGAAGTGCACGGAAGTGTGGCAATGTCCATGCTGCAATGGGGCGGGCATAGAAAAATGAATCATAAGCTCCGGCGGACTGATGAACAGCAAGACTATGGCACCATTCTTCATAATAGGGGAGCAAATCTGCAGGAGCTATTTTGATTAACGGTAATGCAAGCAATACAATGCCCATTGTAACGGCATAGCGCCTGCGATTCGTAAGGCTCCACGGCGGCGATGCGCACAGATAGCACAGCAACAATGCCAGTTCGAAAATTCCATATACTTTGGTACATCCCGAAATCATGATGAACAGAACAGCCAGAAATCCACGGTCTTTTTCCAATAACGTATAGGCGAATAAGAATAAATAGGCTACCGTTATGTTATACTGAAATGAAAGTAAACTTTGTCCTAAAATCAGTAACAGAAAAAGGAACATACGGCATTTCTGCTGCTGGGTGAATTGTTGGGGCAGCGTGAAGATCGCCATAAAGAACAGCGAATAATTGAATAGATTCCACGCGAAAGGTCCCAGCCATGCAGGCAGATACGCAAACGGAGCGAACAATACCGTGAAAACTGGAGAATAAAGGAAGTAGCGTCCGTGAGCTTCTACAAATTCAGTTGTGTATGGGCTGATGCCTTGCCAGAAGAATTGAGTAGCGTCCGAGAAGACCATAAAGTTTTGATGCCGTCCTCGTATAAATTCGAGCAGAGTCACTATAAAAGCGAGCAGGAAACCTATCATGTAGAGATTCCGCCGGCTATAGAAAAACGGCATTTTGGGGTTCTTTTTACTAAGGAACTGTACTTGGCTTTTGTCGTCTAGTGTGGCAGTACCTGTTTGTTTTTCTTTTGTTGTGTAATGACAATTATCCTTC
>OHAS01003111.1_pt1 | contig 11252 bp, 4 predicted proteins | sample 1577131 | NCBI WGS metagenome assembly OHAS01 (sample SAMEA3541566, study PRJEB24748) | human gut metagenome | biome: human gut; feature: human-associated habitat; material: faeces | place: China | collected 2012
AAATTTCCCCATCAGCCTCTGGCAGTCGCCCTTCTGTCACTTGGAAGGTTGAAATTCCCTCCGGCTTGGAATAAAGTCGAACCGCTTCTTCACTATTTTCAACGGTTAGGTCTGCCATATAGCCAAACTCAACACTTGCTCCTTGAAGGGTCTTTAGTTCGTCTCGATCCTCTTTATACAAGCCATAATCAGCTATCACTGCCAGATCCAAGATATTTGATTTACGAAGATAATCCTCAGCCGTACGTTCCATATTGGGACTAGTCACTTTGAGACCGACTAAGGCTAAAGACCCCAACATCATCAAGGTCAAGATAGATAAAAAGCGTCCCTTGGAAGCAGTCACCGACTGGAGCAAGTCTTTTCGGTATGTTTTTTTCATGCTAATACTCCAACGTGTCAATATCCTGTGGATGCTCATTAATCGTCACACTCTTAACAGTGGCATCACGCATGTGAATCACCCGATCTGCGATAGGAGCTAGCGAGCTATTATGAGTTACGATAATCACCGTCGCTCCCTTTTGACGAGACATGTCTTGGAGAATCTTCAAGACTTGCTTGCCTGTCTGATAATCCAAGGCTCCAGTTGGTTCATCACAAAGGAGGATTTTAGGATTTTTAGCTACCGCGCGTGCAATGGAGACTCGCTGTTGCTCCCCTCCAGAAAGCTGGGCTGGAAAGTTATTGAGACGATGAGCCAGACCTACATCTGTCAAAACTTGCTCAGGATTCAAGGCATCCATCACGATTTCTGAGGCCAATTCCACATTTTCCTTAGCGGTTAGATTGGAAACTAGATTATAAAACTGAAAAACAAAACCGACATCATTGCGGCGGTAATTGGTTCTCTGGTGGGAATTGTAGTCTGCAATATTGGCACCATCAATCCAGATTTCCCCCTCGTCATTGGTATCCATTCCACCCAAGAGATTCAAAACTGTTGACTTACCTGCCCCAGATGCCCCTAAAATAATGACCAACTCACCCTTTTCAATCTCAAAATTCACATCGCGATTGGCCACAATCTCCGTGTCCCCAACCTGATAACGCTTGTAACAATGTTTCATCTCAATATAAGCCATCATCAACCTCACTTTCTTTAACTACTTCTTAATATCATTATAACGCTTTTTCGAAGAGTTGGATACTAGAATAAAAAGAAAAACCTAGGTATTCCTAGGCTTTCTTTTTACAAATTATTTTCCAAGGTAGTATTCAGAAACTACGTTCAATTTTTCGTCGAATTCGAATACCAATGGTGGGAAGTTAGGGATTTCCACGTCCATGATTTCGTCATCTGACAATTGTTTGATGTGTTTTACAAGGGCACGGATTGAGTTACCGTGAGCTCCTACGAATACGTTTTTACCATCTTTAAGAGCTGGAGCGATTTTATCTTCCCAGAATGGAAGGGCACGTTCCAAAGTCACTTTCAAGTTTTCAGCATCTGGAATAACTGAGTCGTCAAGTGAAGCGTAACGACGATCTGTGTGAGCTGAGTGCTCATCATCACGGTCCATGTTTGGAGGCAATACATCGTATGAACGACGCCAGATGTGAACTTGCTCATCACCAAATTGTTCAGCAGCTTCAGCTTTGTTTTTACCAGTCAAACCACCGTAGTGACGTTCGTTCAAGCGCCATGATTTTTCAACTGGAACCCACAATTGGTCAGAAGCTTCAAGAGCCAAGTTAGTAGTTTTGATCGCACGTTTCAATACTGAAGTATAAGCTTGGTCAAATTCGATACCAGCTTCTTTGATCAATTTACCAGCGTCGATCGCTTGTTGTGTACCTTTTTCAGACAAATCAACATCAGCCCAACCAGTGAAAAGGTTAGCTTTGTTCCATTCAGACTCACCGTGGCGAGCAAAAACCAATTTTACCATTAGATGGATTCTCCTTTTATTTTTCGAGGTTTCCCTCGTTTATCTATTCTATTTTACACAATTTTTCACAAAAAAGCTAGTTAAAATCGACAAGTTCTGACAGTCAGGAAGTAAAGTCCTCTCATCCTGATTAGGAACTTCTATAATTCATTACTTTTTATTTGCAAAAATAGAAGTTCTAAAATCATTTGTTTGGTCTAGGTAGGCTTTAAAGACTGCTCTCTTAAGTTTATGGACAGCACTGTCAGTTTCTGGGTTATAGTCACTCCAACGCATACCTTCCGCATCCTGTAAAACAGCTTGATCCATCAGTTCTTGCAATTCTTTTACTCTTTGAATGGTTTTCGTGGCATTGCTCATCCATGATTGCGTCGGATCTTTAAAAGTAATTTTATTCAAATGATCAAACTGAGCAACGCGCTCTTGATACATAGCTTTTTTAAAGGCTGCCCAAGATGAATACTGACCACCAAATAGCTTTTCTAAAACAAGCTTATCTGTCACTAATCCTTGCTTTTTACCGTAGAGGTTGATTGTCTGACCATTTTGTTTAGCAATTTCTTCATATTGGTTGGAAATATATGGGACCATACCTTCTTTAAATCCTTTAGCAGCTAAGAGTTCATAAGCTATCCGGCGTCCCATAAGATCTCCAGGAGTTCCTTTCTCACTGCTCAATGCTGAAAAGATTGGTGCAAAGAGTTTAATCGTAAAGTAGCCATTTCTCTCATAAGTGCCAGCCTGATACTCACGAGCCGAAAGAATATTATTGTCAATCAAACTCTCAAAGCTAGTCAATTTTTGGGCTTCTTCTTCAGTCAAATCTTTCACAACATTAGTAGCATAAACATCATTTCCGTCTGCTGGATCTTTCACATACTTGTTCTCAATTTTTCTGAGAGCTTCCATTTTCTGGGAAACATTCAGTTTCTTAACGATTGATTGCCCTTCAAGATATTCCAACAGATAGATGAGGTCAAACATGTTATGAGCGTATTTTTGGAGATCGGATGCATCTTTGAATCGTTCCGTCGGATCTAAGACTTGTAGACGGGATCCTTCTAAGCTATCTGATTTTGAATGTTTCAAGATTGAGTTAATAGTAAGGGTCGCATCATTTGGATGATCTGGAGCTTGTAATAAACCTTTAGCAAAGAACTCAGGACCAAGACCACTTCTTCGACCATAGCCACCAAGATAGATATCCTGATCGGAATCATGGGTCATTTCATGGGTATACGTAATAGCGCCATCCTTATCCAACATACGGTAAGACATATAGTAGACACCATCTCCTGTTGCGTATGCACCGTGATGATTATGAACTACCTTGTTACCAACTGGTCCAAAGAAATGTTGCATTGCAGGATTTGAATTCTCAAAGTCTGCGATTGTTGAAGCCTTTCCTTCAGTATGATCATCACCAAACTTATAGGCATCATAAAGCAGGATCGTACGATAGAGTTTTTCACGTCCCTGATTATCTAAAATACGATACCAATAATCGTAGTGATCTCGCTGACGCTTGGCTGTTTCACGCGCATTATCTTCAACAAACTTATTGAGTTCATCTCCAGCCTTATAGTCGCTGTTGCGGTAGCGATCGTAAGCTCCAAATCCTAGGCTAGACAAGGTTGAGATGACAAATACAGATCTTTCTGGCAAAGTAAGGAGAGGCAAGACCATATTGCGGTATTTCCAAGTACTACTAGTAATTCGGTCATAAACACCGATAGAATACTTAGTCCCTGCTTGCTCTTGCTTGGCTTTGACCTCTGCAATAGTAGATTTTTCTTCGACAATGAAAGCTTTGGTCTGTTTTTTAAACCAGTCATTGTTGCTAGTGTTTGGTAAAAAGACTTTTCGGTAATTTTCTAGCGTGCTAAACAAATCTGTCGTCCCATGATGGCTGGCAAGGCTGATACCATAAGTATCAACGTTGTTCTTAGCAAGCAGATTATTAAATCCTGATTTCCCTAACTCAATCAAAGTATCTAACGGAGATCCATTTCCTTTGCCAAAGAAATCAAGGTGATACAAGACCAGGTCTTTAATATTAACCTGACCATAGCTAAAGTTATACCAACGCTCTAAGTAACTCATACCAAGAAGCAAGGCTTCCTTGTTGCGCTTGATTTTATCTACGATGTAACCTGTCATTACTTGATTGTTTTCAACTAGACCAGCATCCGCTGACAAGAGTTTTCTCAGACTTTCTTCTAGATGTTCCTTCGTTTTAGTAAACTGTTCTTCTAAATAGAGCTCGGTTTGCTTCACTTTTGGTGAAATACCAAGTGTGTTTCTAATAGCGTCTGAATGATAATTTACCTTCTTCAATTCTGGTAAGACTTGTCGGATAATCGTTTCTTGATTATACAAGAATTGGTTTGGCGTATAGAGAAGCCCCGTATCTCCTAGACTATATTCTGCTAACTTAGCAAAATCATTCTGGTACTTGAGCTGGAATGTTTCAGAGGAATGATCCTGGTAATGGAGCAAGAGTTTGTTTGCAGTCTGTTTGTTGGAAACAATATCTGTGATGACTTGGTCATCCTTCATCATGACTGCTGACAAGAGTTCTTTTTGATATAAAAGACTGTTCTCGTTAACTAGGTTTCCGTATTTGACGATGGTTGCCTTGTTGTAGAAAGGTAGCAATTTTTCAATATTTTTATAAGCCAAGGAGCGCTGAGCTTGATAATGCTTCACCTTAGAAAAATCACTTTCTTTACTACCACTTGTTGAAAGGGGTTCCACTGTTGGAGGAGTGAGAGGATTGATTTCTGCTTTTTTATTAGTCACTTCAGAAGCATCTAAAATTGTTCCTCTTTCTACAAATGATTCCTTGCTGACGACTTCTTCCCTGACCAAGGTGACATTGTATACTCTATTAGCTTTGTTGCTGAATGTATTAGCCACCTTCATTTCATTATAGTGGTAACCGGTAATAGCATTCCCGTTGGTTACATTGACATCACTTAGCACATTGGTCAATCTTCCTGCATGCTGTTCCTCATTCGTTTTTCGATCCCACAAATATCCAGCCACACCCGCAACTCTACCAAAGTGCTTGACATTGTTGATATCACCTTCAGCATAGCTATCCTGTATATACGCATCTTGGTCTACTAGACCTGCTAGCCCACCAACAGTCTGATCTGAACTATTCGTGTTGGAGGAAATGGCTACTGTCGCTTTTGACTTAGTCAGTGAAGCTCTGCCTCCTGTCAAATGACCGACCAAACCACCAATATTGTATGCCGCAGTCGTTTCATAGGTATTAACAATTCTTCCCTTAAAACTGCTCTCTGTGATACTTGATTGGTCTGCCTTAGCCAACAAACCACCGATACCACGTTCCCCAGCCAGAACACCATCGACATGAACTTGCTTAATCTTTGTGTTATCCGTAGCTTCATTGGCCAGTGAACCGATATCATCTTTACCAGAAATAGAGACATTTTTTAGGCTCAACTTTTCTACTGTGGCCCCTCTCAAGCTTTCAAAAAGAGGCTTTTTCAAATTGTAAATAGCATACTGCTTACCATCTTTTTCACCAATCAACTGACCAGTAAAGGTGCCCTTGATGTAAGATCTGTCATCAGGTCCCAACTCCACTTCGTTGGCATTCAAGCTAGCCGCTAAATGATAGGTTCCAGAAAGATTCTTGTTGATTGCTTTAACCAGGTTGCTAAAGGAAGTGAAGTTTGTTGTTTCTTCTGTGGCCTTTTTTGCGAGATAGAAGGTGAAATTATCGACATATTTATTTTCTAGCTCTTGCTGGAGTTTCTCAGCTTTGGCTATGATTTTATAAACGGATTGTCCATTTTTTATTTCTGCAGTTATTGAAGCGACAGGTAGATAGACATCTTTGAATGACGACGATTTTGCCTTAACAAAGTAAGTGTCTATATTACTTGGAACACTGTCTAAAGAAACATGTTGTTTGTAAGTACCATTGGTCTGACTATATAACTCCAGATCAGAAACATTTCTTAATTCAAGTGTTTTTTCTGGATCTTTTTCTTTTGGTTTTTCAGCCGGATTTTCTGGTTTTGCTTGCTCAATATTGCCAGTATATTCTGGAAGAGGGGCAATTTGTTCGGGTTCAACAATCGCTCCGGATTGGGTACCTGTATAAGATGGTTTCGATGGTACCTGTTCTGGTTCGACGATAGCTCCAGATTGAATGCCAGTATATTCTGGCAAGGAAGGCTGAGTCTCCGGTTCGACGATGGCACCAGCTTGAGTTCCCTTGTACTCTGGTTGTGGAGCCACTTGCTCTGGTTCAACAACCGCTCCGGACTGGGTACCTGTATAGGATGGTTTATCAGCCGTTTCTGGTTCTACAATGGCACCTGATTGAATCCCTTTGTACTCTGGCTGTGGGGCAACTTGCTCAGGTTCGACTATTGCTCCAGACTGAGTGCCTGTATAGGATGGTTTTTTGGCTGTCTCAGGGGCTACAACAACTCCAGATTGCTCACCTTTATATTCTGGTAATGAGGCCTGAGTCTCAGGCTCTCCTTTTCTTGCAGACTGAGGTGCTTCACTCGGAGCAACTGCCTTCTTAGTCCCCTTCTCTACTATACGTGGCAAGGATTTCTCTACCTTGGTCGAGAGGATCTCACGAGTAATTTCTTGGTTTTCAACAGTGAAAACACGAACAACCTCAACCTTCTTCCCAACATGACCTTCTTGTTTGACACGAATTGTTCCCTCAATTAAATCTGGATTCTCTTGAACCACTTCAGCAAAGTCTAGCTTGGTTTCAATCTCTTGATCTTTGTATAAGAGCTCTGGTTTATTTAAACGACCAGCCAAGACTTCGTCATGAGGATCCACACTAGCAATACCAGACGGCTTTTGATTGGGTGAATCTTGAGAAGGGATTGGCTTGTCAGCAGGGCTTGTTGGAGATGGATTTTTCCGCTCATCTCCTACATTTTGCCTACCTTCATTGGTCTGAAAATGAGGTTGAAGCATATCGTCTAGTTTCTGACCTCTAGCAGCAGTTTCTTGCAGACTAGCATCCTTGTCTTGCTTAATATAACCTAGATAGGTATAACCTGACAGGACTCTTGGCAGAGGCAGACTATCACCTTGGGATAATTGATATTCTTGATTATATTGGAGCAAGAGTTGATTTTCAATAGCCTGAACCGAAGAAACCAAACCACTCCCCATGCCTGTTATCAAAACAACCTTCAACAGAGTTTTCTTATTGCCTTTCTTTCTCGAAACAGCAAAAATAAGGAGTCCAATCGAAGCGAGGGCTCCACCCGAAAGGACGGTAACCAGATTACTGTGCTCACCGGTATTAGGCAACTGACCTAGTTGGGCTTTCTCATCCATACGGTAGACTAGATAATAGGTACTCTCACTATCTTCAGCAATATTAGGAAAATCCTTTACAATCAAGTCCTTCTCATGACTACTCAGTTCTGTATCCGTCACGTATTTGTAGTGAACAGATACATTTTCTTGAGCAAATACGGTCCCACTGCTAGCAATAGACACAAAAAATAAGCTAGAAATTGAAGCAGACACAAGACCAATCGCCAACTTTCGTAAGGAAAAACGATGCTGCTTCTCTCCAAAAAATTTTTTCATTCTATATCCTCTCTATTATTTTATCCATTTCAAAATAGAAGAAGCATTTTGCTTCCTCACTATGATAAACTTACAAGAAACAAAAATACTTCTATATATATTTTGATATATTTAATCTACAACCATTATTATACTATAAAAAGAGTTCCTTGTCTCAAATAAATGCTTTAGATTTTACGAATGAAATAGCTTATTTATCCTGTAAGATTTTCCGTCAATTGGTAACAAAAAAATAAGGCTAACCGCCTTCATACTGTAATAAGTATTTCTAACAAAGATTCAATTCATCCCACCTCAGTTCGAAAAATATGATTCTTCAATTTCAAATTTTTTCAAAATTTCAAAGTATAGGAATTGCCAATAATTGTCATAATTTCTCCTATCTAGTCCACGAATGGGGTCAATCCAACAGAACTACCTACAATAAACAATACAGACAGTGCAGGAGTCACACGCTCATCGTCCTTGAAATACACAATAGCCACAATTCTTAAAACTAAAATAGTAACTTTCATCAATCATGAAATCATTGAAAAATCGTCAACGCCCTTCAATTACCCTATTCTAACTCCAAATCAGAAGCGACCAATAATCTCATCAAACTTATCAATCGAAATTCCTTTGGTTTTCGAAACTTTGAAAACTTCAAAAAACGATTTTTATCGCTCTGAACATCAAAAAAGAAAGGACGAAATTTGTCCTTTCTCTATCTTAGCTTTTCTTTAATCCACTACTGCTGACAAAGAAACAATTTTAGAGTTTCTCCATTTACTCTAGTTGACAAAAACTCTATTTATAGTTCAACTTTAAATTTTTTGAGGCTTCCTAAAAACAATGAAGCACCAACAATAATGACGATTCCCCCTATCCATCCTAATAATGGAACCAATGCAAGTGCAGAACCAACAATTAATAAGACTGAGGGTGCAATAGAAATTCTATTATCATCTTTATAGTATATTAGTGAGAGAATACCTAGAATTAAAATTCCAATTTTTACTAAACTAAAAACAATAAAAATAATTCCTAAGATGACACCAACAACTTCTTCATTATCAAATATAGAGGCAATCATAATTATAATAATTGGCAAAATGGTTAGAATAGTTCCTGTAACTAAACCAATGATACCATCTAATTGAGCAAGTGTTTTCTTTTTCATCAATATTTCCTTTTCATTAAAAATTAATATTGTACATTAATTTTGTTTAATATTTTCTTTTATATCAAACTAAAATACACACACAGAAAACTTTTTTAATCTATAATTCGATTATTTCTCTTCAAATCCTTCTGCGACTGCTTCCGCAAAGTTTTCTTCTACGATGCTTGCACAGTGGTCACAGATGACTGCGTGGTAGCTGCGTTCTGCTGTTGTTGGGTCGATACGACGGCAACGGTCACATACTTCACCTGCAGCGCGTTCAACTGTAAAGGCTACATCTTCGAAGCTAACGGCAGCTTCTGGAGCTGGTCCTTCTGCGATTGTCAATTCAGACACGATCAAAAGTTGAGCTACATTGCTGTTTACTGCTTCGAGTAGAGTTTTCACCACTTCGTTTGGATAAACTGTCAAGTGTGCTTCAAGTGATTTACCGATTACTTTTGCATTACGCGCTTCTTCCAAGGCTTTTTGAGCTTGTCCACGGAAGTCCATGAAGGCAGCCCATGTATCCAAGATTTCCTCTTGATTAGCAAAAGTTTCAGCTTCTGGCAATTCTGACAATTGAACGAAGTCTTCAGCTTCAAACTCTAGATATGACCAGATTTCTTCCGCAGTGTGAGGAAGGATTGGTGTCAAGAGTTTGGTGATTTTCACAAGAATGTCATAGAAGACAGTCTGCATTTGACGGCGTTCCAATGATTTGGCACCTTCGATGTAAACAACATCTTTAGCAAAATCAAGGTAGAATGCTGACAAATCAACGTTGATAAAGTTCACCAAGGCCTTGTAGATTGTCAAGAATTCAAAGTCCGCATAGGCATCACGAATGGTCTTGACAAGCTGGTTAAAGCGAATCGTCATGTACTTATCAACTGAACGTAGTTCTTCATAAGCTACTGAATCTTGAGCTGGGTTAAAGTCAGAAGTATTGGCAATCAAGAAACGAAGAGTGTTACGAATCTTACGGTAAGTTTCAGAGACTTGGCTCAAGATATCCATAGAAATACGCACGTCATTGCTTGAGTCAACACTTGTTACCCAAAGACGCAAGATTTCAGCACCAAATTGTTTTTCAACATCACTTGGAGCAATGGTATTTCCAAGAGATTTAGACATCTTCTCACCTTTACCATCAAGGGCAAATCCTTGTGACAGAATTTGTTTGTAAGGTGCTACACCATGGTTGGCAACAGATGTGATGAGTGATGAGTTGAACCAACCGCGGTATTGGTCAGAACCTTCTAGATAAAGGTCTGCTGGGTAAGTCAACTCAGGACGGTTTACTACAACTCCATTCCATGATGAACCTGAGTCAAACCAAACATCCATGATATCTGTTTCTTTCTTGAACTCGCCATTTGGTGAACCTGGATGAGTAAATCCTTCTGGCAAGAGGTCCTTAGCATCACGTTCCCACCAGATGATAGAACCGTGTTCCTCAAAGAGTTGAGCTACATGTTCAATAGTCTCAGCAGTCATGATTGGCGTTCCGTCTTCAGCGTAGAAGATTGGAAGCGGAACACCCCAAGCACGTTGACGAGAGATAACCCAGTCACCACGGTCACGAATCATATTGTAAAGACGAACTTTCCCCCATTCTGAGTGGAACTTCACTTTTTCAATTTCATCCAAGATTTCTTGGCGGAATTTAGATACAGAAGCAAACCACTGTGGAACAGCTCGCCAGATGATTGGTTTCTTGGTACGCCAGTCAAATGGGTATGAGTGAGAAATTTCTTCTTGAGCAAGGAGCAAATCGCCTAGTTTTTCGATAACAGTTGGAACAACCTTGTCATAGAACTGACCTGCAAAGTCAGGACCTGCATTTTCCATCATAATCCCGCGTTCATTGACAGTAACAAACACTTCCAAGCCATTGGCAACACCAACATTGTAGTCGTCCTCACCAAAACCAGGGGCTGTATGGACAATACCAGTACCAGAGTCAGTCGTAACATGGTCACCAAGGATTACCAACTCATCTACAGCCGTATCCCATGGGTGGACTGTCACAATGTGGTTCAATTCTTGACCACGGTAGGTCGCCAAAACTTGAACATCCGCCCAACCAAATTTCTCAGAAAGACTATTCAATAATTCTGAAGCAACTACAAACTTACGAGATTCACCAGCTGGTTGTACCAATACATAATCAATATCTGCTCCAACTGTCAAACCACGAGAAGCTGTGATGGTAAATGGAGTAGTTGTCCATACAACGATGTAAGTATCTGTATCGAGCACACCTTTTCCATCTTTGACACGGTTAGCATAGTAAAGGGACGTTGAAAGCAAGTCATGATACTCAATTTCTGCTTCTGCAAGGGCTGACTCAGAAGACCATGACCAGTAAACTGGCTTGGCACCACGGTAGATATAGCATTTTTTAGCCATTTCTCCGAAGACACGGATTTGAGCTGCTTCATAGTCTGGAGTCAAAGTCACATAAGGATTTTCCCAGTCACCAGAAACACCCAAACGTTTAAAGTCTTCACGTTGTTTATCAACTTGAGAAAGAGCGTACTCGCGGCAAAGTTTCAAGTACTCAACCAAGTCCATTTCTTTGCGTTTAACACCCTGTT
>OHAS01003115.1_pt1 | contig 11244 bp, 9 predicted proteins | sample 1577131 | NCBI WGS metagenome assembly OHAS01 (sample SAMEA3541566, study PRJEB24748) | human gut metagenome | biome: human gut; feature: human-associated habitat; material: faeces | place: China | collected 2012
AGCTTGCGCTGACCAGAATCACGCACCAAGTCTCACGTGCGTTCGACTTGAATATAGTACAAAGCAAATATCATACAACGTAAATAAAGAAATCTGGCCGTTTTTTCTTGCTAAGCGATTGTTAGCGTGCAAGACAAAACGACCAGATTTCTTTTTCAATACATAAATTTTGAAATCATTTTTGCCTTTTATCGCGGCAGATTCCACTCAAACTGTTTTGCCAGATAACGAACGACCAGAATCAGGCAAAATCCGATCAATGCAGCAATACTTTCCGGTATAAAGTGATACAGCACATAGTACCCTGCAATACCGAAAATACACGCCGTTGCGTAAATATGCTTCTGCAATACATAAGGAATTTCTCCTGCCAGCAGATCACGCAGAATACCGCCACCAACGCCTGTAATCAGACCGACAAATGCGATGAGCAGACACTGATCCGTATGCAGGAAACTGATGGTAGCTTCCATACCAAGAATCGTAAATGCTGCCAGTCCCAATGTATCGGACCAGAACAACAGATTGTGGTACATGTTATCCGTACGACGGGCGATTTTTTCTGCAATGGCATTTCTGTTGTACAATTTCCAGATCAGAAATACAACAATTGCCGTAATGGATGAAATAACCGTACATTTCGGATTCTGAAACATCGCAGGCGGAGTGTTACCGATGACAATGTCACGAATGGCACCGCCGCCTACGGATGTCACGATACCAAGAATCAGAATACCGAACAGATCCATTTCTTTTTTGATCGCCAGCATGCTTCCGGAAATTGCAAATGCAATGGAACCGATGATCTCAAATACAGACATTAAGTTTGTCACGTTAATATCCTCCCCGTTGAGATTGGCGCCTAGAGGCGCAGTACATCTAACATAGCATACTTAGGGATTGATTGTCTACTCTAAAAAATAGTTCACGGAAACTCCTCTAAAATCCAAGTCAAACTTTATCAAAAATAGTTATATTCCATTTATCCGCGCCACTCGTAGCCAAAACTGGCATGGTCAAAAATGCAAAAACTGGAAGTGTTAAATATACCAATGTGGGGTTAAGATAGACACCAAGTTAATCATCGGTGAAAACATTATAATCAAACAAAGCAAAATTTATCAGAAAAACATAAAGAACGAAGAGGTGTTTCTTATGGATAACCACTATAACCATTTTAAGAAAATAGATGCACATTCCCACATTGGAAAATTCGGAAGTCCGTTTAACATTGATTTTGACCTCAGCCGTCTGACAGAACAGATGGAGGAGTACAATATTGAAAAAACGATTCTCTGTCCGGCAGGATGTCATCTGAATAAGGAACTGAAAGAGGCATATCAGGCAGCGCCGGACAAGATCATTCCGCTTTGTTGGGTAAATGCCAATTGCTGCGTACGTGCGTACGCAGCAGTCGGCTTTCTCTGTACGCACGTACGCAGCGATTGACCGAAAACGCGCCATATAAGGGGCTTTGGTTGGTGGTCAAAACGACCACCAACCAACCCGTAGTGGTAAATGCCGGAAAACGGCACTTACCAGCTCCTACCCAATTCCCCAAAATGGGAATCAGGGTGGGATGGCCGTTATCAGACCGTCTATCTGCCTGTTACCATTTTGGGAACAGGCAAAATCAGTTAGTCAATTTGGCCAACTGAAAAAGCCGGACGAGCTGCGGGCAGGGATTCGCAAATCTTTGCCTGTCAGCTTGCCCGGAGCAAGAGTGCAGAGAGCGCAGCTCTTTGCCCCAGTGATATGATGCTGTGCGTCATATCCTACTGGGTATTATCTGGCGCAAAACGGTGGCAGATCCAGCAGCTCCGCTGCTGCGTTCTCCCCGCCAAGCTGTTGAAACGGAGGGATGTCTATCTGAAACTGACACGACACAACGGACGAGCCGGAGCACACGGCACTTACAACCCCAAGCACAATGACCGCAGTTTCAACCTTGCCAACAGTGAGCACATCGACCCGGAACGAGCCAAGGGCAACATCTACTGGGACTGCTTTCACGGTTTCCGTTCGGCTCTCGACCCGCGAGACCCGGATGATTTGGCTGCGACTTTCTCGGATGTGGAACGGCAGTTCTACGAAACTCACTACACGGCCTTTGTTGAAAGCCAGAACGAACGCAACGCCAAGATCCGGCACACGGAGCGCAACCGCTCCATTTCTGACCTGCTGTCCAGCCGCAAGACCTGCCCGGAAGAGACCATCTACCAACTTGGAACGCTGGATGAACACGCTTCGGCAGAGGACTTGCTGAGCGTCGTCACAGAGTTCATCGAGAAGTTCAAAGCCAAGTATGGCAACCATGTTCATGTGCTGGACTGGGCACTGCATCTGGACGAAAGCACACCCCACATCCACGAGCGTCATGTGTTCGACTGCGAAAACAAGTACGGCGAGATCGCTCCGCAGCAGGAAAAGGCACTGGAAGCACTGGGCTTTGAACTGCCCGACCCGGACAAGCCCCTCAGCCGCCGCAACAACCGCAAGATCACCTTTGATGCCGCCTGCCGGAAGATGCTGTTCGAGATTGCAAAACGGCACGAACTGGAACTGGAGGAAGAAGCGGAATACGGCAACCGCAAATATCTGGAAAAACAGGACTTCATCCTCGCCAAGCAGAAGGAGCAACTTGCCGCCCAGCAGAGCAAGCTGGACGAATTGACCCTCAAGGTCAACGACATGGAAACGCTGATCGACGAGGTAACGGCAGCAGCTTATGACAAGGCGGTGGAGGTCGTGACCGATGTGGTGCGCACCGAGACCTGCAAGGAAGATATGCGGATGATCGAGGAAACGAAGAAGTGGGTGCTGTCCCCGGAACGCAAGGCTCCCAAAGCCACGAGGGAATATGCCGCTCACCGTTTGGATGGCGTGCTGGACAAGTTTCTCAAGACCATGCAGACCACCGCCGCCCACCTGCAAGAGAAGCTCCTGAAGCCGGAGGCCCGGCAGAAAGGCAAGGAGCAGGTCAAGGAGAGAGCACGGGATTCCGTTCTGCAACTGCTGAACCGCTTGCAGGCAGAACAGGCACAAAACAAACCAGCGGCACAACCCCGCACACAGGAGGGGCACTCGGAAATTTGAACCTCATCGGGAGCGTCCGGGGCAGAAAGCTGGCACTATCTGCCCCGGCACCCGGTTACAAGGATATGGAGGTGCAAGTGAAAGAAGTTCCGATTTGGCAAAAGAGTAATCTGACCTTGGAGGAAGCGGCGGCTTACTCTGGGATCGGTATCAATAAACTGCGGTCAATGACCGATAGCGATGAATGCAAGTTCGTCCTTTGGAACGGAACCAAACGACTGATCAAACGCCGTAAGCTGGACGAATATCTGGACAAGGCATTCTCGATCTGATGCGGTGTAGAAAATTGACCGTTTGATGTTGCAGGGAGTCTTGCGTCATGGTATACTCATGGTGTAAGGCTCCTTTTCAACATTCTGTGAATGAAAAGGAGAGTTTATATGCAAAGACGTAAAGATAATAAAGGCCGTGTTTTGAAAGATGGCGAGGTCTACCGCAAGAGCGACGGGCTGTATATGTACCGTTGGACTGCAAAAAACGGAAAACGCCATACCATCTATGATGCAACCTTGGAGGGGCTGCGCGAAAAGGAAGAGAAGATCCAGCACGACTTGGCAGATGGCATCCGCATCCCGGAGTGCAGCCTGACCCTGAATGACCTGTTTGAACTGTGGCGTAAGAACAAGGTGGGCTTGAAAGAGCATACCTTCGCCAATTACGTCTATATGTACAATCGGTTCGTCCGGGATGAGATCGGCATGATGAAGCTCAAGGACATTCGCAAGTCGGATATCCGCAGCTACTACAATGGCATCGTCCGCAATGGCAAGATGGCGTTGAACACGCTGGAAACCATCCAGAATGTTCTCCATCAGGTCTTTGCGGTGGCGGTGGACGATGAGTACATCCGTGTGAATCCCACGGATGGTGTCCTGACGGCCATTAAAGCCGCCCACCAGTACGAAACGCCCAAACGACACGCTCTGACCCTGCCCCAGCAGCAGGCGTTTCTGAATTTCATCAAGAAAACGCCGAAGTTCCAGCACTGGCTCCCGATGTTCACCTTCATGCTGGGTACCGGATGCCGTATCTCGGAAACGGTTGGCCTGTGCTGGAGCGACATCGACTTCGAGAGTGGGTTTATCACCATCCAGCACAATCTGGTGTACCATGACCACGAGGTGGGCGGCTGCTATTTCACCATGTCCACCCCCAAGACTGCCGCAGGCAAGCGGGCAATTCCGATCTTGCCCGAAGTGCGGAAGGCACTGGAGCAGGAACGCACCAACCAGCAGGAGCTGGAACTGGTATGCGAATACGAAATCGACGGAATCTCGGACTTCGTATTCCTGAACCGCTTCGGCCAGCCGCAGAACCCGCAGACGGTCAACCGCGCCATCAAGCGCATCAGCGTGGCACACAACGAAGCCGAGCTGGAAAAGGCCGAAAAGGAAAAACGGGAGCCGCAGCTGCTGCCGCCCTTCTCCTGCCATAATCTCCGGCACACGTTCTGCACCCGGCTGTGCGAAAATGAGACCAACCTGAAGATCATTCAGGACATCATGGGACACAAGGACATCAGCACCACGATGGAGATTTACGCGGAAGCCACCAAGGAAGCCAAAGCCCATTCCTTTGCAAATCTGAACGGTAAACTGGGCATTTCGGTCTGAAATCCACTACACCAACTACTACACCACTTTTACACCAAATTGCCGGTAAGTTGTGGAGAGCTGCGTAGAGTGACGTACGGGAGCAGGAAAAAGGAAGCCGCATGGATAGGCTTATAAAGGAAAATAAAGCCATTTGTGAGCCTTCCTTGACCTGTCCCCACGATGAAGCCGATTGAGCAGTAAAACGCAAAAAATGGCTTTGTTTCGTTTGAAATTGTGGCGTTCGATACTGGAACAACGTGGATTTACCACCAACTTACCACCAAATTTGATAATTTGCATTAGTAAAACGGAAAGCAGCCTACAATAAACACAAGCACCCCTGTCCATTCGATGTTGTGCGACAGCACAGCACGATGGGCAGGGGTGCTTTTTGTATCTTGGGCGGGCATCCACTACAAGCGAGAAATTATTGATGATTGAATGTGTCCGCCTACTATGTTCTGAACGCACTGGAGAAATAGAAACTGTGCAAAGACATCCAGACTGAAGATGTTGATTTCGGTATTCCATCTGACCAGAGAAATTGTTCCAACTACGGAACACAGATGAAATTGCTTGACAAAAACATGGCTCGCGAAATTCCGAAATTCATCCTCCAAAAACTCAAATTTACACGTTATTTATGACAAAACTTATAGAAAAAACTTTTGGTTTTTAAATTTCTTCAATGAGTCAAACGAATAATTCTTCCAAAGAACAGGGCATCCGCCACGGCATACATCAAAGTGCTCGCAGGTGGTACACTCGTCAGATGGCAACTTGCGGATTTCGTCCATCGTTTTACGGTAGATAGCATTTTCGGTCAATGACTGGAAATCTTGGTAGGACGAAAAGTCCCTGCCGAATTTTCCCAACGGCTGGTAGAGATACATATCACATGGAAGCAATTCCATCTTCGTATTGAATGTTACGGCGTTTTTCAGATGAATCTGGCAGGGTGTAGCAAGCCTGCCTTTTAGAAGCTTTAGCTGCTCTTCCGTATATACACACAGTGGAAAGCTGTATTCGATCCACCATTCATCTGTAATATCGCTCAATTTATCAATTTGAGAAATGAAATCACGGACTAATTTTATGGGGTCGTGCTTTTGCAGGTAAATCAGATCTTTGTCCCCGGCATTATTGTTGTCGATGATGAATGTGAACGAGAACTGCTTTGCACCATTATCATGAGCGATTTGGACAGCTTCGCAAAAGGAGTGAACATTCTCGGGGGTTATCACCATGGAACAAGTAAACTCTATTGGCAACGAAGCCAGATTACGAATTGCCTGATGCTGTTTCTCAGTGCCATCATATCCCGTCATTTCACACCATTCCTTCCGATTTCTTCCTTTCATAGATACATCAACATATCCGAGGCCACTATCGATCAGCATCCGGCATAATTCCATGTTGCTAAGCAAGACACCATTTGTTGCAACTGCAGTTGTTATGGGATGACGTCTTGTTTTGATATACTGCAAAATTTCCGGAAGATGTGGGTATGTAAGCGGTTCTCCTCCGGTAAAGAATATATACTTGACTTTTGCTTCACAGCAAAAATTAACGATACTTTTAAGATCATCGTATTCGATTCGATTATCTGCTACATATCCAGCACTTTTTACATAGCAAAAAGTGCAACGCAAATTACAGTCGCGTGTAAGCACGATTGAGCATTGCTTAATCTTTCCTTCAGCAGTCATTGAAGCTCTCCTCCCATAATTGACAGGTGCATTAATATGTCAGTTTATCCAGACGGTATAGCGAAGAGACTTTGTTGGCAAATACTGCTTCCGGAAATCCTTGCGCGACGATTTTTCCACCGGATTCACCGCCGGATATACCAAAGTCAATGATATGATCTGCAACCGTTTTAATGAATTCAACATTATGCTCGATTATTATGGCTGTCTCACCGTTCTTTTGCAAAGAAAACAGAACTTGAATGAATTTGTCGATATCTACATCATTCAAGCCAGACGTCGGTTCATCAAGAATATACAAATTTTTGCCATAGGACGAAGAGCTCAAGGCTTTTGCCAGCTTTACGCGCTGAGCCTCTCCTCCGGATAAATTCATGGACATCTGACCTAATTTTAAATATCCTAGACCCAATTCGATCATGCTGCTCAAAGTTTGGCAGACTTTTTTGGATTCTTTAAACACATTCACAATATCAATGATTGGTGTTTCCAGAATATCCAGGATTGTTTTTCCGCAGTATTTCACAGATAACACTTGATCGTTGAATCGCTTTCCTCCGCATTCAGGGCAGGTGATATAGGAGTTGGGAAGATAGTTGAGTTCGATTTTCTGGAGGCCTGTGCCTTGGCAACATTCACAACGCCCACCTTTAACGTTCATGCTAAATGACGAGGCACCAAGTTTCATCTGTTTTGCAGCGTCTGTCTTTGAAAACAATGCACGAATCTCATCAAAGATTTCCAGATAAGAAACAATCGTCGATCTTTGTGTTTTTCCTATGGGAGCCTGATTAACCTGTATGACCCGCCGGATATTCTTTCCGCCATAAACAGTGCCATGAACATTATCGGATTTTCTGGAAAAACATCTTGCAATGACCGATGCTAAGGTCGATTTTCCAGAACCAGAAACACCGGTTATACAGGTGATTCCGCCAATAGGAAAACGAGCATTCTGTCTGCGAATATTTCTGAAATTGATGTTACGAACTTCAAAATAGTCTTTCGCATTTAACGGCTGCTTAAAAGCAAGAGAATGACCAGTGGCAGGGGTGGTGCCTGACTGGCGGATTAAGTATCCTCCATCGGGTCCACCAACCGGCCCGAGCTCTATGATACAGTCGGCAGATGAGATGTACTGTTTGTTGTGCTCTATTGCGATAACGGTGTTTCCACGGCAGACTAAATTCCGAGTAGCGGTTACAACCTTGGTTATATCTCTATAATGCAGCCCTTTACACGGTTCATCCAAAATATAGATTAATCCCTTCAGGGAACATGTAAGCTGAGTGGCAATCCGAACTCGTTGCCTTTCACCGCCTGAAAGGGTAGGAATGGGTCTGTTAAGGCACAGATAGCCCACGTCAAGTTGCATCAATGCGTTCAATTTGCAAAGAATGCTGTTTACAAGTTGCTCAACAAACTCTTTTTTGGACGGAGAAATTCGCTTGTCACTAAACTGCTGTATCCAAGAAAACAAAGCAGTCAGTTCCATGCTTTCGATGTCAGCGTAGTTCAGTCCGCCAATTTTGTATTCCAGAACTTCTTTGCGTAGCTTGGTCCCACCACATACATGACAAGGAATCTCCTCCAGATATTTTGCATAGACAGTTGAGGGGGCGGATGGATCACTGTCGGATATTCGTTCCAATATAGCAGGTATAGCTCCGCGAAGTGTTACATAGTGCTGCTTTTTTCGTTTGCCCTCTTTATAGGCCAATTTGCATCGGGTTTGGTCATCAGCATAAAGCAACTGGCGAAGCTCGTAATCGCTGAGTTGGGAGACTTTTTTGTCAATATCGATTCCATAATGTTCGCATAGGGCTTCCAGATACTTTTGTTCCTTGCTTTCCGGTGAACCTTTAAAATATAAAATTGCACCGTCTCTCAATGTGATATCACGGTCTGGAATCAGGAGAGATTCGGACACGACAGTTTCAACGCCGAGGCCAAAGCAATGAGGACAAAAAGATTTTGGGTTATTGGACGAGAACAATTTTTCTGAAACGCTGGATGTTTGGCTGCTATTAACAATGGAAAATAATGATCTGAGATAATAGGAGATTTCTGTAGTGGTGCCGATAGTGGAACGGGGATTTACGTTGTAGTAGTTTTGAGAAATATTCAGAGCTGGGCGAAGATTTTCGATAGAACCTACCTTCGGCTTATTCATCAGTTTCTGACCATAAATATTACCGGTCATCCCCTCAAGAAAGGCTCTCTGACTCTCTGCGTAGATCGTATCAAATACCAAGGAGGATTTACCGCATCCGGAACAACCAGTTACGCAGGTGAATTTGTCCAAAGGAATTTTTAAATCTAGGTGCTTTAAATTGTTTTCAAAGGCATCCTTAATTATAATCTTTTCCATAATTGGCACGACTCCCATATAAAATCTTTAGAGATATGTATCAAAGTCAGCGGGATGTTATTTTCGCAGAAGATATTCTCTGTAAAGCTTTGTCGACTTTACGGTGGGTCATAGCTGCAACATTGCAACGGTACTGGTTGATTCTGAACGGAGCTCCATCAGGATTCTCGTTTGAATTCCACATCATGCAGACTGTGCAGTAGCCTCTGTCCTTACAGTCAACACACTGTAAGAACCGCGACCGTTTTACTTGTCTTAGTTCCTTTATTTTTGCTGAGGTTTCCCATATTTCCTGAACGGTTTGATGATTCAGGTCTCCAATAACATTGTTCTGCCAGCCAGCGCAGGGAAATACAGTCCCACTTGCTGTAACGCAGAAGCTATATCGGCAAACAGAGCATATTGGATCATTTCCGGTCAGACTTTCTCTGTCCATGGCAATCTTGTGGAGCGATTCAGCATACCCCTCCTGCATTTGCACAGTTAAGACATCATCTACTTCTTCGATGGACAAGCGGTTTGCAAGGTTGCAGCCGGAATGATCGTAAGCGGCAAAGATTACCGGCTCTGTTGCAACAGCAATATTATGGTCCCATCCCCAGTGAAGGACATCAACATAGGTGTCTTTATTTTGTTTTATGATAGGACACGATATCTGTACCGGGATATTTTCATCACACAACCGAAGGATTCCCGCTTTTGTTTTTTCAAAGCTTCCGCTTAACTTTGTGATAGAATCATGCACTGTGGCATCCATAGAATAAAGGGAAACTTGTACAGAGAGAAGAGGATTTTTCTTCATTTCCGATAGGATATCATCCGTCAACAAAGTCAGATTCGACAGAACGTTTACAGACAAATCCAGTTCTCTACATCTTTTCAAAAAGCCTAAAATATCTTTGTGAAGAAGAGGTTCTCCTCCGGACAGCGTAACATGGATGATGTTCATCTTCCGCCCTTCCTCGATGAGTCGATAAAACAAGGCGGGATCAATCGCGTTGTTTTTGCGTTCATTTGGAATATAGCAATGTACGCAACGCTCATTGCATGCATCAGCAATCTCGATATGGATGCTTCTAAGAAAATCATTTGGACTGATTTCTCCACCAGTGCAGTCACTTCTTGCCATACCATCTTGAGCCGGATTGCGATTGTCCGGTCTCAGGATATCTGCAACAAATCGATCTGTGCAAGTGTCGACCGTTTTACCACAACTAAGAAATCCCTCATCTACAAACCAGTCGAAAAACTCTATGGTATCTTGTTTCAACGTTTCATACTCGACACCAGTGAAGATTTGCGACAAATCTCCAACAATATCATCAATGGCGCGAGGAGATTTGCTCAGCATACTCAACATGACAGCTCCACTGGCAGAGACATATTTTTCACCCGGATGTATACGGGCATCATTGAGCATACGATAGCCGTATTCTGAATTGTCTGTTATATAGCCATGCCCCTGATATTTTCGGAACAACACATCATTCCTGATTTTGTAGTACATACTGTCTACCTCCGTGGCTCTGAATTCAGATGGAAATCTCAAGGCGTTTCATAGATATAAAAAGAGGGCACAGCACGATTGCTCTGCACCCTCTGATAGACTTTATGGCTTTATTTTAGGCTCTGTTCACACTGCAGGGTCTGCCACACGGGCCATCGCCGCACTTTGCCGAATTTACGGTCGCGGGATTAATAACAGCGGGCTTAACGTATTCCATGCTTTTATCTCCTTCCTAATGAATTAACATAATCGTACATGAAAATGTCTTTATCTGTAAAAATACTATCATTAATGTCAAAAAAAGTCAATGGTATTTCTAAAGACAGAGCGTATGTCTTTGTAGAATTACAATAGATGTGTTACAAAGTTGAATAAAAAGAAAGATGAACACGTCGACCTGTTGTACAGTTAAGTTGCTACACAAAAACAGCACAGAAAGGGCGGCGCATTCGCCATGAATACCGTAACACAAACCATGCAGTTCCGTCAATCACTTTTGAACTACATAGAGAAGGGCGGCGTGAACCGGGCAGCAATCAAGTATAATATAAACCGCAACGACATTCATTCTCTTGCCAATAGATTGTACCGGCCCATCATCCGAACTAGCGCACAGAAGCGGAGCTTTAACGGATCACAAACTTTTGTAGGAGAAACTCTAACACAGAGCTGGTCGTTCTTTAGATGAAGTTGTATCGGAGTGGCTACAAGTATTTCATTACTGGCCTGTATCACGTTTTACGCCGTCAGGGATAAAATGTCTGTTAAGCTGCCCAGCCCCAAATACATCCCAAAACCTTAAGAAAAGATGCACTTTCCCGGAGAGCGAGTTCTAATTGTTTGAAACGCGCAGGTATCCGTACAACTGATGATCCTGCTTCAAAATCATACCAAGATCTTATGCGTGTGCGTAACCTTGGAAAAAAGAACTGCGAAGAAGTTATCCGAAAGCTGAAAGAAGCTGGC
>OHAS01003118.1_pt1 | contig 11242 bp, 9 predicted proteins | sample 1577131 | NCBI WGS metagenome assembly OHAS01 (sample SAMEA3541566, study PRJEB24748) | human gut metagenome | biome: human gut; feature: human-associated habitat; material: faeces | place: China | collected 2012
GATAACCTGCAGGCGGTACATTTTGGGAACATTGACCAGTGGCTTGAAGTGCGGGGATAAAAGTTTTTTCGGTGATACAGAAAAATCCTCCCATAATTAGATAATGAGAAAATACAAAAAGAACCGATACAAGGTCTTTGCAAGACTGATATCGGTTCTTTTTGGCTAAGTCTGCCAAGCCCATTACCTTTAGGTGATGGGTAGTTGACTAAATATAGGTAACCATACAGTCGGAAAAATGGCTCTGTAACAAAAGACCGTTTTTCCGGCTTTTCATTTTATCAGTAGTGAGGCATTCACACCGTTTGAAAATCTGTAAGATCTGAGTCATTGGGGTATGTCATGACGGGTAATCAAATATATGACATAGATTCTACAATTGTAGAAAATAAGATTGACTTTCTAATTCTACAGATGTAGAATTAGAGATGATTTCTACAAAAGTAGAAAAAGAAGGGAAAACACAAGCTGAGGCGCAGACTCACAGACCACTATGATTACGATGTGACCATGTGGGATTCACTTGTGGTAAAAAAGTTGTTGCAGCGTATAAACTACATCAAATAGATACGGAGGATAAAATGTGCGGAATCTGTGGATTTACAGGTTACAGACAGGATCAGAAGACAGTAATTGAAAGGATGATGAAAGCCATTGAGCATAGGGGCCCGGATAGTGAGGGCTCTTTTTGCAGGGAGAAGATCACGCTGGGCTTTCGAAGACTTAGTATTATTGATTTAGAAGATGGGCAGCAGCCTATGGAAAGTGCGGACGGAAACCTTCATATTGTTTTTAATGGAGAAATCTATGATTATAAGGAACTGCGGGCAGAACTTGAGGCTTTCGGCATTTCTTTCTGTACTCATTCTGACACGGAGGTTCTGATAAATACTATTCAGCAGTATGGGGAGAAGGCACTGGATAAGCTCAGGGGAATGTTTGGGTTTGCTGTATGGAATGAACAGGAGCAGAGTTTGATGCTTGCAAGGGATTTCTTTGGAATTAAGCCTGTGTACTATGCCGAAATAGATGGACACTTTGTATTTGCTTCTGAAATTAAGAGTATCCTTGCATTTCCAGGCTATGAAAGGAAAGTAAATCAGAAGGCACTGGAGCAGTATTTGTCATTTCAATATTCCCCTCTGGAAGAAACTTTTTTCAGGGGGATTTATAAGCTTATGCCAGGTCATATGCTTTTATATAAAAACGGAAACTATGAGATAAAGACTTATTTCAAAACAAAGCTTGCACCAGGCCAATGGGACCGTAAGACGAATATGGAGCAGCTGCAGAATCAGCTTGCAGAGAATTTAAAGGATTCAGTGGAGCACCATATGTTAAGTGATGTGGAAGTCGGCGCGTTTTTATCCGGGGGAGTGGATTCCGGTTATCTGGCTTCTTCCTCTGGCGCAGATCAGGCATTTACAGTGGGATTCGATGAGGGAGACCGATATAGTGAAGTAAACAAAGCTGCCAAAGTGGCAGAAAAAGCAGGTTTGAAACACCATGTGAAAATCATATCCAAGCAGGAATTCTGGGATGCCCTTCCAGATGTTATGTATCATATGGATGAGCCCCTTGGGGATGCTTCCGCCGTTGCACTCTATTTTCTCTCAAAAGAGGCTGCAGGTCATGTCAAGGTTGTTCTTTCCGGAGAAGGAGCAGACGAGCTTTTCGGTGGATATAATATTTACAGAGAACCGGAATCATTGAAAAAAATTGACTGGATTCCATTTGGTGTCAGACGTGTAATTGGAAAACTGGCTGCAAAGCTGCCGGATGTGAAGGGACGAGATTTCCTTATCCGTGCAGGAATGAAAGTGGAAGAACGTTTCATCGGAAATGCATATATTTACCGTGAAAAAGAGAAAACGCAGATTTTGAAAAATAAAGTAACAGGACCTTCCACACAGGAATATTTAAGACCATTTTTTGAAGAACTTGAGTCAGAAAACAGAGGATCACTTCAAGACATGGAAAAAATGCAGTCTGTAGATCTGAGCTACTGGCTTCCTGGCGATATTTTGCAGAAAGCAGATAAAATGAGCATGGCACATTCATTGGAAGTCAGGGTACCATTTCTGGATAAAGAAGTTTTTGACTTTGCAGCAAAGCTTCCGAAAGAAGCCAAGATTGCAGCGGGTACAACCAAATATATTTTCCGTAAAGCTGTTTCAGAATTTCTTCCACAGGAAACCGATGAACGTAAGAAACTTGGTTTTCCAATTCCAATCCGTGTGTGGCTGCGGCAGGATGACTGGTATCAGATGGTAAAGGAGTTATTTACCTCGAAAGAAGCAGAAGAATTTTTTCATACAGAGGAACTGCTTCAGCTTCTGAAAGACCATAAAGAGAAAAAGGCAGATAACAGCCGTAAAATCTGGACAGTTTTGACATTCCTTATCTGGTATGATAGATTTTTTGCTACATGTTCGAAGTAAGAATGTTGCTGTCACGCAGAACATATGCAAAAATCCTACCAGAATATTCCAATATCATAGTGCATATGTGTTATGCAGCATCCAAACTCTGGAATGTCTGCAACTATGAACGTCGTCATTATAAAGAACTGGGGCGGGAAAAGTATCCTGACTGGTATTATCAGAAAAAAGAGCATAAAGGAGATCTGTGGTACAGACAACTTCCGTCACAGACAGCGCAAGAGACCTGCAAACAGCTGGACAAAGCATGGAGATCTTTCCTTATATTAAAAATATAAGGTTTTTGTGAATACTTTTTATTCCTTTATGTTTTCTACGTCCATCAAATAGGATATAATATATGATTATAAATCTATAATGGGAATCAGAAAACTGAAGATTAAAGGAAGGAAAAGATGTTTAAATTTTAAAACATCAAAATAATGTCATGTATATAAGTGAAATAGTAGAAATTAATAATTATCGGAATTTGACCGGAAAGACAATAACGTTTAATGATACTTTAAATTTTCTTATTGGCGAAAATAATATTGGTAAAACCAATATATTAGAATTGATAAACATCTGCTTGGCAATCGGGAAATTTGCAGAAACCGATTTTATGGATATCACATTACCAATTAAAATTAAATTCAAAGTTAAATATTCAAATGAAGAAATCGGATATTTTGAAGATAATTTTGATGTAGATGACAGTAATTCAATTACTTTAGTTGCAGTGCAAGATTCTGTCGATGAAAGGATAAATTATTATCACGATACGCCAAATCAAACCAAAATTGGTATGGCAACCATACGGACTATGAATATATTGTACTATTATGCACAAAGGATGCCATCAAAGGAAGTAGACTTTAGAAAAACAAGCGGTTCAGGAAAAGTATTGAATTATCTTATTCAACATAGCTTGGAACAATCTGAAATACAAGAAAAAGATATTCTTAAGAAAACAAAGCTTAAGAACATTGTTAAAAATGTGAACATACAAATAAAAAAAATAAATACGATTACAGGGGATAGTGTAAGTGCTTATGTTGAAACAGAAGTAGATAAACTTGTATGTAGATTGTTAGGCTTGGGAGATGAGAATGGACGAGAATTAAGCTCACTGGGCGAAGGGGTTCAATATGCATTTAATATTTTGTTACAAATTATTGAAATAATTTATAACGTTAAGGCGACAAGGAAACCTGAAGATTTTGAAGAACGATTAATAAACAGAGATGGAAAAAAACTCTTTCCTTTATTCTTAGTATTAGATGAGCCAGAAGTTCATCAGCATCCATATAGGCAGCGAAGTTTGATTAGAAAAATTAAGGCATTGATTGAAAATAATAATCAAGAATTTTTAAATTTATTAAAGGATTTGTTTGATATAGATGGATTAACAGGACAGATTTTTATAGCTACACATTCACCGAATATTTTATTGGACAACTACAGACAATTTATAAGATTATATAAAAGTACAGGAACTGATTCGCAATTAAAAATTGTTTCAGGTATGAATGTTGTGATTGATGATAAATTATATAAGCATATGCTTCATAATTTTATATATTTAAAAGAGGCTATGTTTAGCAAATGTATTATTTTTGTAGAAGGAGACACTGAAAATGGGGCAATTCCGGTATTTGCTGAACGTATGGGCCTCGATATGGATGAGAGAGGAATCGGAGTTATCAAGCTAGATGGAGCAGACAGTGTAAAAAGATGTATGGCACTTTACAAATCTTTTGGAATAAAATCTATCGCGCTAATAGACAAGGATAAGAAAGAAAGTTATAGTTCTGAACCAGATATCTATTTTACAAAAGCGAATGATTATGAAGAAGATGTATATGACAATTTTAAATTGACTGATTATTTAAAAAGCTGTAAAGAATTGTCAGGAGTAGAACCATATATTCCGATTTTGAGAAGGGAGGGATTAAATTTTAATCCTGGACAATTTGTAGAAAATCCAGCAAATATTGAAATAGATGATACTTTACAAATGAAAATTATGGTGGAGAATAAAGATAGAGAGCTTCAAAAATTAAAGCAATCTAAAAATGCGGCTAAAGGTGCAGTTTTAGCGGGATATGTTACAGTTATTCCGCCTGCTTTTGAGAAAATCATCAATAAATTAATAAAAGAGGTAAAATAATGCAGGCAGAAAATGTTATTAAAGAAAAACATGCAGGAGATATCGAGCAATTAAAGTTCATCTTCTCGGATGAAAATAGAATAATTGTTACAGCACCAGCTGGATGTGGAAAAACAACAGCAATGGTGAGTAAAATTGCTAGAGAATTAAGTAATGGACATATTTTGTCGAATAAGAAAATTTTAGCAATGACATTTAGTGTAAATGCGGCAATGAAAATAAAAGATTCATTAAAAGCACTTTTACCAGAATTGGTGGAAAACATCCAAAAATATTTAGCTAAAGTGGATGTTGCCAATTATCACAATTTTGCGATGAGAATTCTCTTTAAACATGGATATTGTCTTAATGGTGAATTCACTCATTTATCGGACTTCAAAATTGTAGACGAAGATAGTCCTCTTTTGAATACATTTATTACAAGTGCTGATAGTGATAAATTGAAAAAAGTAAATGATGCGGTTAAAGCCTCAAATAAAGAGGAACTGATTGCTGCATTGGATGATTACTGGGATATTTTAAACAGAAAGCTAATAACAAATCATGTAATTACATATAATGGAATTTTAATATCTGCAATTAAATTACTGCGTGAAACGCAAATATCTTCTTTTTATAAACAATATTATCAGATGATTATTATAGATGAGTTTCAGGATACAAATCTGTTAGGGTATTTGTTGATAAAAAAATTAATTGGCAATAATATGATTATTTTTTTGGGTGATGATGTTCAAAAAATATATGGTTTTTTAGGTGCTGTAAATGGTATTTTCAATTTAATCATTGAAACCTATCCAGTTATAGAGATTAAATTTTGTAATAATTATCGTTTTAGAGAAAACAATCGAATGAAAGCCTTAGATTTATTTATAAGGGATTGTGTAGAAAATTTTCAGCCATCGAATTTAAAAGCCTCAGTTCTTGTGAAAAATTTACAGAGCGATCATGAAGAAGATGATTTTATTGTAAAGGGAATAGAAAAGATTGTTTCAACTAAAGAAGATAAGGTTGCGGTTCTGGTACGAGCAGGATGGCAAGGCAATTCAGTTGCTCAAATTTTAGATCAAAAAGGCATTCTGTATTTTAATGCGTTATTTAAAGAAACTGATCCCGAATATATTTCTTTTTATAATATAGCATTAGAAGAATTTCATAATAATGTTTTAGGCAAAGCTGTTCAGCGAAATCTAAAGAATTGTTTATTGGCTGTTGATGCCAGAAGAAATGAAATATATCAACAAGAATCAAAAAAATATATATTTGAATCAATGTATAAATTATTAGAAATTTTATTTGTAGAATCGAAAAAAGTGAGTGGAACTTCAAGAGATAAATATGACTATATTGATTTCATTTTAGGAAACAAAGGATTAAAACATATGATGGAATTTGTAGACGAACAAGTTGTTTTAACTACTATACATGCGGCGAAAGGCCTAGAATGGGAATATGTAATTATTCCTAGATTAAATGGTTTCGCTTTTCCAAGTTCTCATATGTGCAGATCTTGTAAGGAAGCAAATAGTTGCAATGAAGGATTTGATTATTGCAAATTTACATATGCTCAATCATTAAAAAAAGCATTTAAAGAAGAACTGAGTATTTTATATGTTGGAATTACAAGAGCAAAAAAGAATGTGTTTTTTACAGTAAACACGGGAGCTAATAAATGGAATCATAGTAAAACTACGAGTTGTTTGCTTAATCTTGAAGGCCTTATCTTAGAAGATTATGAATGGGAAAATGCAATATGATGCTGGAAATCTGAAATTTACTGTCAGAAAGAAAAGAACTATCTGTGGAATCTGGGCTGTGTTTTTGACCGCGCCCATAGCAGCTTTCCTGGATATGTACCTGAGAAACAGGCTAGCGGAATATCAAATTGCACGCATATAGGCGATGTTTTCCAGCGGTAGCGAAACAGACTATCTCACAAAAATGTTGCATTCACTTTGGAGACAGAATAAGCTGATCGGGAAAAGCAAATCAGATGTAACGGGAATCCTGCCAGCATTTAATGCGGATTACATTCTGACCTATTTGTCATCTGTATATGGAATAATTGCAGCTATACTTTTGTGCTGTGTTCTTGCGGTTCTGATTTTTGCAGTCTTTAACACTGCGTTGCGACAGATAAATCAGCTGGGTATGATGATGGGATGCGGGTGCAGAATTGTATTTCTCATCAGTTTTTTGATAAATGTCCTTGAGAATCTAGGCGTATTTCCGCAATCAATAACATTTCTTCCGTTTTTTTCAGCCGGAGGAAGCTGTATCATAATTTCTTATGGACTTATGGGGATCGTGCTGAGTACTTACAGGTATAAGAATATTTATCCGCGACATCCAGGAGCAGGTTTTATGTCCATTAATTCTAAGGTAAAAAAAGTATCGTAATATTATCCAATGCGTCGTAAAATCTCCTGCTTCAGCTATGGGGATATAAGACGCGTCCATCGAATTTATGCAAGTAATTGAAGATGGACAAAATAGTAATTGTATTAACTGATGAACAATGGTATAATACAAATATGAACACAACATATAAATCAAACAACAATGTCGTCTATTCCTGTAAATACCATATAGTATGGTGTCCAAAGTATAGACGAAAAGTATTAATTAACGGTGTGGACGTCCGGCTGAAGGAGCTGCTCACAGAGTATGCTGCAAATCTTTCTGTAGACATTCTGGAAATGGAGAGCATGCCAGACCATGTTCATATGCTTTTGGAAGTAGATCCTCAGTTTGGCATCCACAAAGCTGTAAAGTCATTTAAAGGCTATACGTCCAGAATTTTAAGACAGGAATTTCCCTATTTTAAAACGAAAATGCCGACTCTCTGGACAAACAGCTATTTTGTATCGACGGTGGGCGGTGCTCCGCTGGAAACAGTAAAACAGTATATTGAAAACCAGAAAACATCGCAGAGACAAAAGGATAAGATGGGATAATGCAAAAAGGAATTAAATTTAGGATCTACCCGAACAGAGAACAGAAAAACTTCATCCATCAGACCCTGAGATGTTGCCGGTTCATCTACAACCGGGGACTTGCCATGCGTAAGGAAGGCTATGAAAATGGGGAAAAGATCGGCTATTCCCAGACTTCCGCCATGCTGACTGAACTGAAAAAGCAAGAGGAGTTTGCCGTTCTGAAAGCAGCAGATTCCATTGCATTACAGCAGTCTTTGCGGGATCTCGACCGGGGATTTGTGAATTTCTTTCAGAAACGGGCTTCCTATCCAACCTTCAAAAGTAAACATAACCGGTTCCAGTCATACAGAACGGTAAATCAAAAAGATAATATTCGTATTGTGGGAAGATATATCAAACTTCCGAAACTTGGATTTGTTAAAATACGGCAGTCGATGGAAGTGGAAAAGATTAATCACGTGATCATTGAGCACACACCGGCTGGAAAATATTTTGCGGTTTTAAATGTTGATTTTGAACCGGAACCACGCTCAAATGCTGGCGGAACGATAGGGATTGATGTCGGAATCAAAGCGTTCTACTCCGACAGTAGTGGAAATACGGTATCAAATCCCAGATATCTGGAACGCTCAATGCGAAAACTCATAAGAGAACAGCGCAGGCTTTCCCGAAAACAAAAAGATTCCCATAACCGCGAGAAGTAGCGGATCAGGGTGGCAAGAGTGTATGAGAAAGTAACCAATCAGCGGAATGATTTCCTGCAGAAACAGTCAACGATGCTGGTGCGTGAAAACCAATGATCGAGGGAGCCGTAAAGTTCTATCTTGGGTTCCTGTTCCCATATGGGGAATACTATGTTACCGGGCCTTCCACTTCCCCGGAAAACCGTTTCTGTGGAGAAGATGGAAAACCCCACAGTGTGGGAATGGCATCCACCATGGATATCAGCATCCTGAAAGAACTGTTTGGGTACTACCTGAAAATATGTAACATCCTGGGCATAGAGGGAGAGACAGTGGATGTAAAACGGGTACTTTCAAAACTGCCACCATTTAAGACGGGAAGCTTTGGACAGATCCGGGAATGGCTCCTGGATTATCCGGAAACAGAGATCCATCACCGTCATGTATCCCATCTATATGGCCTTTATCCAGGAAACCTGATCACAGAAAACACCCCGGAGCTTCTGGAAGCCTGCCGGGTGGCTCTGGAAAGGCGCGGGGACGAAGGAACCGGATGGTGTATGGCATGGAAAGTATGCCTCTCTGGGCCAGACTCCGGGACGGGGAACATGCACTGGGGCTTTTGAAAAACCAGCTCCGTTATACCAGGGAGGAAAATATCTCCTGTGTGGGAGGCGGCATTTATCCCAATATGCTGTGTGCACACCCACCGTTCCAGATCGATGGGAACTTTGGCTTTGCAGCTGCGGTTGCAGAGATGCTTATCCAGAGCAGGAAAGGGTATATCCTGTTACTTCCGGCACTTCCGGATGAATGGAAAGACGGAAATGTCCGGGGAATGAAGGCACAGGGTGCCATCACAGTTGATTTTGAATGGAGAGATGGCAGGATACACAGGGTTCGCCTCTGTTCTTCCTGTGAGCAGAAAGTAACGCTTGAATGTAATGGAATTTCAAAAACAGTATTTTTAAGACCTGATGGAACAGAGGATATGATTTTTGATTGATCTGTCCTGAGGATCTGGAAACCATAGACAGTGGTAAGTAATGGGGTACAATAAAATACAGCCAATCGATTTTGCCAGAAACTATTGATATTTCTTAGGGTATCGCATATAATATAGTTAAACCAAAAGGTTTCGTGTAGCGGCACGTAAAAGCTGTACTGTGCCCGGGCAGGGTAATTACTGGGACTATTTGATACTCGGAAGGGTATTACGCCCACACCAGGGAGATACGGTGAGTCCGCGCCGGGGACTTAATGATACCGGCGACATTTTAGACGTTCGGAAGGATGTCGCGGCTGACAGCCAGCATAAAACCGCTTTTTAAGATTATGGGCACTGGATAACAAAAAGTTGTCCGGTGCTGTTTTTATATTATAGTGATGATTGGGAAAACAACAGGATAGAGAGAAAATCGTACAGGAGATTAAAATAGCTGCCGATCTGTATAGGAAGCATTTAGTAGGTAAAAGATTTCTATATGTATTTGAAGGCAGATATATTGAGGTGCTTTATAAAGCTGCCAATTTCAGGCACTTAACAGGTGTGGCCACAAACCTTTCCGCAAAATAATTTTATAGTTATGCAGCAAAAAAGCTGCTTCAGGCTTCGCAGATATTTTTTACACCGCAGCACCCTTTTTCATTGTGTAAGCGTAAAATTAAGCATATCGGACAGATTGCAATGCTGGCTGGATCAGAAGGCTTTATGTTGGAAGAGATTGTTACAGATACGAGAACTTATAAGTTTGGCACAACAGATCTTAATTTTACTCTATGCTTAAATAAAGAGTATGATGATCAGGGACAGCAAAAAGGCGATTGCTTCGTAGTATAATCACTGCGAGATGAAGATTGTTTTTCTAAAAGTAGAACAGCATATACAGTAACTCATATTTTCTCAGCACCGAATGATGCGAAAAAATATACAACTTTACTGTTTTTGGATGAAAATGCAATGATAGACAGTCTTCCGGATGAAATTAAAAACATGCTGGATCAAACTTTATTACATAAATAAAAATGGAGAGTCTTAGTTGGCGATTCAATTAATCTATCCTGAGGGTATGAGAATTATTGACAGCCGTATCATGTAAAACGCACATGGTACGGCTGTTTTTATACCCTAATAGGACCTGATGATCATAAAATTTGAACGATTTCGGAGGTGTTTTTATCTGAGATAATTTTTTTAAAAATATTTGCAACCTTTTTAGGGATTCGCACGTCTAATAAGTAGAAGCACATAAATGAAGCTTATATAGTATACTACGGATGACTAGTCTGAGATAGGAGAGCCGGAACTACAATGAATGAGGTTTTGATACGAAAAGCGAAGAAAGGCGACAAAGATGCTTTCTGCCGACTTATGGATGAGAATGTACAGAGTATGTATAAGATTGCGGCAGCATATCTGAAAAATGATGAAGATGTTGCGGATGCAATACAGGATACGATTCTTTCCTGTTATGAAAATCTGAAAAGTCTGAAACAGAACAGATATTTTAAAACTTGGATGATTCGAATCTTGATCAACAAGTGTAAGGACATGATACAGAAGAAAAAGCTGGTTACTTATACGGATCAGATGCCGGAAACACCTTTTCACGAAGAAGAATATGCGGCAATGGAATGGGCACAAGTATTAGAAACATTGGATAGCAAATATCGTTTGGTTGTTCTTTTGTACTATATGGAAGGATTTAGTGTCCGGGAGATCAGTGACGCTCTGGATATGAAGGAAAGCACTGTGAAATCTCGTCTTCATCGTGGTAGAAAACAGATTGCAGAGATGTATGGATATAAGGTTAAGGAGGGACGTGTTTAATGATGACTTTAAATAATAATGAGAAAGACTTCCAGGAAAAACTTCAAAAGGATACAGAAATGCCGGCAATCGTGCATGAACGTATCAATCAGGCATATCGATTGATTGAAAATAATGCTGTGTTACAGAAAAAAGCACCAAAGGATCCATATCACTGGATGAAAATTGGAGGCAGGGTAGCAGGAGGTATGGCAGCGGTA
>OHAS01003119.1_pt1 | contig 11242 bp, 6 predicted proteins | sample 1577131 | NCBI WGS metagenome assembly OHAS01 (sample SAMEA3541566, study PRJEB24748) | human gut metagenome | biome: human gut; feature: human-associated habitat; material: faeces | place: China | collected 2012
CCTTCTCCACTACGTGTGGAAACATAAATTATTCCCTCTCAAAATACTGCAAACCACCAAAGGCTTACTGGTAGAAATTATCGATTCCGGACTGCAGAACCCTGATGCCGGTCCCGACTTTTTTAATGCGAAGCTGAAGATAGACGGTACATTGTGGGTGGGAAATATAGAGATACATACTCATTCTTCAGACTGGTACCGTCACGGTCACGACCATGATAAAGCATACGATTCTGTGATTCTGCATGTGGTGGCCGAGGCAGATGCCGAAGTAACCCGTTCCAACGGTGAGCAAATCCCCCAACTGCTATTGACCTGTCCCGAGAATGTACAAACCCATTATCATGAACTCTGCATTGCCGACCAATATCCTGCCTGCTATTCCATCATCAGCTCTTTATCCAAATTAACGATTCACTCCTGGCTGACAGCCCTTCAGACCGAACGACTGGAGCAAAAGGCAAGGCAAATTACCGAACGGCTGGAACGATGTGACCGTCATTGGGAAGATGCTTTCTTTATCACTCTTGCCCGTAATTTCGGTTTCGGCTTGAATGGCGATGCTTTTGAGACGTGGGCAGGACTGCTTCCGTTCCGGGCGATAGACAAGCATCGGAATGATCTGTTTCAGATAGAGGCTTTTTTCTTCGGGCAGGCCGGTTTGCTGGAGGAGGCGTTTTTAAAGAAGGAGCAGGAAGATGAGTATAGTCTCCGGCTTCGTAAAGAATTTCGCTATCTGCAACGGAAGTTTGAAATAACTCAGGTGATGGATGCCGGTTTATGGCGTTTTTTGAGGCTTCGTCCGGAAAACTTCCCCCATATCCGGTTAGCACAGTTGGCCTACTTGTATCAGAAAGTTGATAAGCTTTTTTCGCAGATGATGGAGGCAGAAACCTTGCCGGAAGTGCGTCAACTACTGTCTACTCATGCTTCTGCTTATTGGGATAATCATTATATATTCGGCCGGCCTTCTCCGCAAAGAGAGAAATCGATGGGAGAGAAGTCACAGAACTTGATTGTGATTAATACCGTTGTTCCTTTCTTATATGCTTATGGTCTGCATAGAACCGATGAGCGGATGTGTGATCGTGCCGGACGTTTTCTGGAAGAGTTGAAAGCGGAGAATAATCATATTATCCGGTCGTGGGGAGATGCCGGGCTACCGGTCGGTTCGGCGGCAGATAGCCAGGCATTGATACAGCTCCGCAAAGAGTATTGTGATAAACGGAAATGTCTCTTTTGCCGTTTCGGATACGAGTATTTGCGGAAGAAATGAGTCGTTTATTTCTCTAATAACTTATAGACTGCATTGAGAAGATCATTTTCCCTGTTGGGTCTGGGGGCGTCACGGTTTACGATGTTTCCTTCCTTGTCTATCAATATATAGGTGGGGAAGGAGCGAACCTGCAGGAACTTCTCAATAGCCCTTTGCTGCTCATCGGGCAAGTTATAGTGGACGGCAATTTTGCCGGTCAGTCCATATTCCTTGATAATGTTTTTCCACGATTTGTCTGAGGAATGGTTGCAGAGATATAAGAATATCACGTCTTTTCCCTCAAACAGTTTCTTGGCGCTTCCTGCATATTGCATCATGTCCTTGCACGGACCGCACCAGGTGCCCCATACATCCAGATAAACCACTTTCCCTTTATAAGGCTCGATGATTTTGCGGAATAATTGTTCTCCGTCTGTGATCTCTGCCAGAGGTTCGTTAGGCATCAGGCTTTCGGGATATTCGATGGCCTTATGGGATATTTCTTCGTATATCCCTTGTTGGTTTAATACATAAGCCTGTAGGGAAGGATTAGAAACTTCTGCTTTGAATTTATTGATGAGGCTGTCCGGCAATTCTTTGTGAGTCTGCTGCAACATCTCATAATAGCAATTTGCCTTTAGTATCTCCTTTAATTTTTCGTCCATTTGCAGGGAGTCAATGATAGCAAGGGTACGATTGATGGAATTAGCGAGCAAGTTTCCCATCATATAGTCATTGAAAATTTCGTCTCTGCCTACGAGGCTCTGTATTGTTTTGATGCTCGGTTCCATCTTTTTGTTGTAGGCAGCCATTGTCAGCGAGTCAGCCGTATTCGCAGCTTTCATTTTTTCAATTTCTTGTTCGAAGCTACTGAAGGCGTGTAATGCGTCTTTTTCTTCTTGTGATAGCTGAATCTTTCCGTCCCTTTCAAATTTAAGATAGAGCATTTCCATCTTTTGAGGAGTTACGGTCAATCTGTTTGAAGAAGCGGGAGCAATGTCCGTTATGTATCCGACGTAATCCCGCAGGAAAGAACCATAATCTCTGAGAAGCGTATAAGGCTCTACCGGACGGGGATATAGTGCCGAGTCTACATAACTCATAAATTTCGGTTGCAGATGCTCCTGCTTGTTACGGTCTACCGAAAAGCGGCGTTGCATCAGGTCGCGTGCAGCGTTGTAGCGGATTTCCTGTTCTGTGTAATAGCGGAATTTGTGCGAGAGAAGCGGATGATCATTGAGCATCTTTGCACGATATTCTGATTTATGACGGATGATATCCTGCGTCTTTTGCAAATATTCCATATTTTCCATTTTTTCTCCTTCGTCGTAGCCGATATATTCACTGAGTCCTTCGTGGGCCAGCAGTTCGTTGAGGATACGTGCCTTTTCTCCCATCACTAATTTCTTTTTGTCAGCGAAGTCCACATAGAGGAAATAGGTCTCTCCCGGCTCTACGGATGTACAGATAGTGGTACGTCCCCAATCGATGAATACGTTGTGGCTGTTCAATACAGGGAAACGGAGGGTAAATCTTCCCAGTGAGTCGATGGCGGTGGTATATTTTTCTTCTCTATCGGTGATCATATCCGGCACGGAAACTTCGAAAGGACGTGTCGAAGGCAGGTTACGCAGGTATCCGATGAGAGTCACGCTATCCGTTTGATAACCATTGTCGACGAAAGGAGTGGTGTCAGCTACCGGATAATCGGGTAGATACTTGTCGTTACAAAGAACATATGTCTGTGCCTTTTCTTTTCCGACAGACAGGGTGCAGGATGTTTCATCTTTACGAGTTAAACGCACTTTCAGTTGTTCCGTTCCATTTTTCAGGATGATGGTGGTTCGATTCTTTTGGATGTTTATCGACTCATAATCCCAAAATTGACATTGGTAGACAGCAAAGTCTTCGAAGAATCCGATGCGCCAGTCTCCGGTCGCTTGATTTATCCAACATCCGGCGAAAGCATATATTTCAGGGCGTGAGGCGATGGGAGAGACTTTTTCATTTTGCAGTTCAGCGGCTACGTTCATTGTTTTCGGCAGGGGGAAGCTGAGGTAAAGCAGTTTGTATGATTCTCCGTTTTTGACGAGCAGCCGATATTCTTTATTGAGAAAATATCCGGCCGATAAGATATCCCATGTTTTTCCGTCATAGAGCAGTTTTCCGTCACGGGTGAATTCGTAGATTACTTTTCCGGATAATCCTTTCACCCATTTCTGATAAACACGGTCGGGCAATGTAAGGGGAGTGAGCGGTTCCGTGTGGTCGGGGACTTGCTTGCGGATACAGTTCTTCGGCTCTTTCCAGCCTTTGTACCAGATGGTGGCGGCGTCATTGCCGGTAGGTGTGATACGGAATTCCGTCGTATCTCCTTTCTGATTGCGTAAATGGAAGAAGTAGCTGCCGTCAGCTTCCTGTTTTATCTGTTCGGCATAGAAAACGACGTAATAGTTCTCTACGAAATTCTCTCCGATGAGCGGACCGTTCCAGTCAGACACATTGTCTGCTTTAAATTGCCAGTAACCTCGCAAAGATTCGGGAATTGTCTGATAAGTGCCGGATTGGGCGAAAGCGATAGTCTGTGTACTGCATAAAAGCAAAAGACCTATCAGGAGAAAACAGTAGGGGGGTCTCATGGTGTGTTTTTATTTAAGTTAGTATTTCGATTTATGACAAAGGTATTTTAATACCGGAATAATGAGGTGTAGTAAGTCTATTATTTGTAGTAGTTTAACTATTTTCTTCCCGATTCGTATCAAGATATTGAACTTGTCATTATCTTTGCAGCGTTATTTTAAACTCTTAATTTATATCGTGTTATGAGAGCTAAGAAGTTTGCATGCTGTTTGATGGTCATGTCATTGCTGGCAGGTATTTCATTTATTTCCTGTGGCAATAGCTCCAGGGCGAAAGTAGAAAGTGAAGCAGCACAGACAGGAGAAGATTTCAAGTCGTTTCTGGATAAGTTTACTTCCAGTGCGGCGTTTCAGTATACTCGTGTCAAGTTTCCGTTGAAAACGCCGGTTACTTTATTGGCGGATGACGGGGAAACTGAGAAAACGTTCCCTTTTACGAAGGAAAAGTGGCCGTTGCTGGACAGTGAAACGCTGAAAGAAGAACGTATCACTCAGGAAGAGGGCGGTGTTTATGTATCTAAGTTTACGCTGAACGAACCGGCGCATAAGGTATTTGAGGCGGGATACGAAGAATCGGAGATCGACTTACGTGTGGAGTTCGAATTGCTGCCCGATGGAAAATGGTATGTAGTAGATTGTTATACCGGCTGGTATGGATATGATTTGCCGATTGCAGAGCTGAAACAAACCATTCAGCACGTGCAGGAAGAGAATGCGGCTTTTAAAGAACTTCACCCTTAAAAGCAGGACCGGCAGAGAGCATATCGGTCATTATCTATAAGATATAGCACATAATTTGAACTATTTTGTACGATTTGAACCCCTCTTTCCAACAAAAGAGGGGTTTCTTTGCATTCGGGAGATGAACAGGTAATCTTCTCTGTAAATACCGGCTAATGATAAACCGATTTACCATCGGACCTAAAACGATATATTCTATGATAAAGCAATCTTTTACTCTGTCAGTGACAATGCTGATATTGTCTTTTCTCTGTCCGGCATTCCTCAATGCGCAGATAGTTACGGATGAGCGGATGTTCTCTTTTGAAGAGCCGCAGTTACCTGCCTGTATAACCGGTGTTCAGTCTCAGTTAGGCATATCCGGTGCACATTATAAAGACGGGAAACATTCGTTGGAATGGACCTTCGAACCGAACGGGAGACTGGAACTCCGGAAAGACCTGAAGTTTGAAAAGAAGGACCCGACAGGGAAAGACCTGTATCTTTCCGCTTTCATCGTATGGATATACAATGAGCAGCCTCAGGACGCTGCTATCGAGTTTGAATTTCTGAAAGACGGCCGTAAGTGCGTTTCTTTCCCTTTCGGCATCAATTTCAAAGGCTGGCGTGCGGCATGGGTCTGCTATGAACGCGATATGCAAGGCACGCCGGAAGAAGGAATGAACGAGCTCCGCATCGTGGCTCCCGATGCAAAAGGACGCCTTTTCATCGATCATCTGATCACTGCGACAAAGGTGGATGCCCGCCAGCAGACAGCCGATCTGCAAGTCCCCTTTGTCAATGCCGGCACTACCAATCACTGGCTGGTACTCTACAAACACTCCCTGCTGAAACCGGACATCGAACTGACTCCCGTAAGCGACAAGCAGCGGCAGGAAATGAAACTGCTGGAAAAGCGTTTCCGTGACATGATCTATACCAAAGGGAAGGTGACGGAGAAAGAAGCCGAAACCATCCGTAAGAAATACGACCTCTATCAGATAACCTATAAGGACGGGCAAGTGTCCGGAGTGCCCGTTTTCATGGTGCGTGCTTCCGAAGCCTACGAACGGATGATTCCGGACTGGGACAAGGATATGCTGACCAAGATGGGAATAGAGATGCGTGCCTATTTTGACTTAATGAAACGGATTGCCGTGGCTTACAATAACAGTGAGGCAGGATCACCGATCCGCAAGGAGATGAGGCGGAAATTTCTTGCGATGTACGACCATATCACCGATCAGGGAGTGGCTTACGGTAGTTGCTGGGGCAATATTCATCATTACGGATATAGCGTGCGCGGACTTTATCCGGCTTATTTCCTGATGAAAGATGTATTGCGGGAAGAAGGAAAACTGCTCGAAGCGGAGCGTACGTTGCGTTGGTATGCCATCACCAACGAAGTATATCCCAAGCCGGAAGGCAACGGAATCGACATGGATTCTTTCAATACACAAACCACCGGGCGTATCGCAAGCATTCTGATGATGGAAGACACACCGGAGAAGCTGCAATACTTGAAATCCTTCTCCCGATGGATTGACTACGGCTGCCGTCCTGCACCGGGACTGGCCGGTTCTTTCAAAGTGGACGGAGGAGCTTTCCATCACCGTAATAACTATCCTGCCTATGCCGTTGGAGGACTGGACGGGGCAACAAATATGATATATCTTTTCAGTCGGACAAGCCTTGCCGTTTCCGAATTGGCACACCGGACAGTCAAAGATGTCCTGCTTGCCATGCGTTTCTACTGCAATAAACTGAACTTTCCCTTGTCTATGTCCGGGCGCCATCCCGATGGAAAGGGGAAATTAGTTCCCATGCACTATGCGATAATGGCAATTGCCGGAACTCCCGATGGAAAGGGTGATTTTGATAAAGAGATGGCATCCGCCTACCTGCGTCTCGTATCTTCCGATTCCTCTTCTGCGGAACAGGCACCGGAATATATGCCGAAAGTTTCGAACGCTCAGGAGCGTAAGATTGCCAAACGACTGGTAGAGAACGGTTTTCGTGCCGAACCCGATCCGCAGGGTAATCTCTCGCTAGGCTATGGCTGTGTATCTGTGCAACGGCGTGAAAACTGGTCGGCTGTGGCACGCGGACATTCACGCTACCTTTGGGCAGCCGAACATTATCTGGGACACAATCTCTATGGACGTTATCTGGCACATGGAAGTCTCCAGATACTGACAGCACCTCCGGGACAGACAGTGACTCCCGCCACCAGCGGATGGCAGCAGGAAGGTTTCGACTGGAACCGTATTCCGGGAGTGACTTCCATCCATCTCCCGCTGGACCTGCTCAAAGCCAACGTGCTGAATGTAGATACATTCTCCGGAATGGAAGAGATGCTTTATTCGGATGAAGCCTTTGCCGGCGGCCTGTCACAAGGAAAGATGAATGGTAACTTCGGAATGAAACTGCACGAACACGATAAGTATAACGGAACGCATCGTGCGCGAAAATCCTTCCATTTCATCGATGGAATGATCGTTTGTCTAGGCTCGGATATCGAGAATACAAACACGGACTATCCTACGGAGACGACCATCTTCCAACTGGCGGTGACAGATAAAGAGGCACATGACTATTGGAAGAATAATGCGGGTGAAGGAAAAGTATGGATGGATCATCTGGGTACCGGATATTATGTGCCGGTTGCTGCAAGATTCGAGAAAAACTTTCCGCAATACTCCCGTATGCAGGATACAGGCAAAGAAACGAAAGGAGACTGGGTATCATTGATTATCGACCATGGGAAAGCACCGAAAGCGGGAAGCTACGAATATGCCATTCTGCCGGGAACCGACCGGAAGACGATGACTGCCTTTGCAAAGAAGCCTGCCTACAGCGTATTACAGCAAGACCGGAATGCACATATCCTTGAATCGCCTTCGGATAAGATAACTTCTTATGTGCTTTTTGAAACTCCCCAGTCACTGCTTCCCGGTGGATTATTGCAGCGTACGGATACGTCCTGCTTAGTGATGGTCCGTAAGGAATCTGCTGATAAAGTATTATTGACTGTAGCTCAACCGGATTTGGCATTGTATCGTGGTCCGAGTGATGAGGCTTTCGATAAAGACGGAAAACGTATGGAGCGCAGCATCTATTCCCGCCCGTGGATTGACAATGAAAGCGGTGAGATTCCTGTGACGGTGACTCTGAAAGGCAGGTGGAAGGTAGTGGAGACCCCTTACTGCAAGGTGGTATCCGAGGATAAAAAACAAACGGTGCTTCGCTTCCTCTGTAAGGATGGAGCCAGCTATGAGGTAGAACTGGAGAAATAATCTTTTGTTCTGTGGCATGCTATCTGAATAATCAGATCCCCCAAGAGCATTTACGGCCAAAGGAATCGGCTGTAATAGCAGCAATGAAAGCTGAGGAGCCTACATATCGGTCAGGCTCTCCACAGTGATTTGATAGCCGTTTTGCTCTCATGCTCTAACAAATGGTCTGTATCCTTTTATTCATCGTGGTTTTCGGTGTGGTAGCAACTGTGGTGGCAGGTATGAGAGCAAACGGTTGCTCTCACTCTGTTTCGTCCTGACTAGTATCGTTTCTACATTGCTATCTTTTGATTTACAGGATGTTAATATCTGACATCTCAGCTATTAATGACTGATACCCCATACATTATTAGCCAATAAATGATTCAATGCTTCTCCTAAAAGAACTGGTCAATTGAAATAACTAACATGGTCGAGTCAATCCAAACATACGGTCAAAGTGAATCCAATCGACAGATGTTTCAGAAAGTTTCAAACGCTTGAACTAATGATTCCAAGCTGTTGGAACTAAAGTTTCAAGCCTTTGGAACTATGGTTTCAAGCCTTTGGAACTATGGTTTCTCTTCGCTGAAACTATAGTTTCAAGACGAGGAAACTAATTTAGTTGTCTTATCCTAAATTGACATTGGAACTACAGGAATAAAATGAAGATACTACAAAGGTTAGAGATTGGATTTAGAAAAGTGAGGGCAAGCATTTGCTCTCATACCTGCTACCACAGTTGCTACCACACCGAAAACCACGATGAATAAAGGGATACAGACAGTTTGTTAGAGCATGAGAGCAAAAGTGATGCTAAATTACTATTGAGCAATCCTTGATAATTCTCTGCACAACAAAAGTGCAGAAATATGCATAATACTGCACTTTTGTTGTGCAATTATCGCATCATTGCAGATAAATGCACTTCAGCTATGGATTGCTTATACGAAAACTTCAACAAGTTATTTAAAGAGTACGAGCACGAATATAGCACCCATTCGATCTATCCCACTTTGGTATTTTGGAATGAATTATTAGTAAACTAAGCAAAAGCCTTTTTCTTCTTTTAGTCCACACTATTTTTATAAAAGGCACTAATTTTATTGAATTACCTCACTAACAGAGCGCTAGATTTCAAAAAGAAACTTAACTTTGCACCCGAGTTTTATAAAAAGAGACTGAATTAGTAACTAAAAAGATTAAACCGCATGAAAATTAAGACTTTAATAGCCTGTTTCATACTAGCTTGTGCTGCAACTTCCTGCATACAGGATGAAGCACTGAACTCAGAAGCAGCCATTGATGCTTGTACAGGTGATGATGTACAATTAGCAAACATCAATGCTGATTCAAAGCTGATCAATGTATATGTAAACAAGGGAGCTGACTTGTCCAAACAAAAGTTAGAATTTGTAATTCCGGAAGGAGCCACTATAAAAATAAATGATCAAGTTGCTGGAGATACAGAAGCCACATATGACTTTAGTGAAGAGCCACATTCCCGGAAATTCACTGTCACATCAGAAGACGGTCAATGGAAACCTGTTTATACCGTCAATGTTGTTTTAGCAGAATTACCTACTTCTTTCAACTTTGAAGAGTTATTACCTTCCAATGACTACGATATCTTTTATGAATTCCAGCCGGGCACTTCACAAGAAATATCTAAAGTATTACAATGGTCAAGTGGTAATCCGGGTTTTAAATTGACAGGTATGGCAAACTCCAAAACAGATTACCCAACTGTACAGGTAGCCAATGGTTTCAGAGGTAAAGGAGTTAAATTGGAAACTCGTGATACCGGTAGTTTTGGAGCAATGGTAAAGATGTATATTGCTGCCGGCAACTTATTTATCGGAACATTTGAAGTAGGAAATGCGTTGGCAAATCCTAGAAAAGCCACTAATTTCGGTTTCCAGTTCGATAAACGCCCTAAAACGCTCAAAGGACATTATAAATTTAAAGCAGGAGATGTATATTCCGTAGAAGGAAAACCACAAGAGGGTGTAAGAGACAAATGTGATATTTATGCTGTTATGTATGAAGCTGAGAACAATTCTGTCATGCTTAATGGTGATGATGTATTTACTTCAGATAAGTTAGTATCATTAGCGCGAATTAAACCGGAAGATGTTGTTGAATCAGATCAATGGACTGATTTTGAAATTCCTTTCGAACCGGTAAAAGGACGAGTAATTGATGATACCAAATTAAAGAATGGAAAATACAAATTAGGTATAGTGCTTTCGTCCAGTGTAGACGGTGCTTATTTTAAGGGAGCAGTAGGCAGTACACTGTATGTCGATGAAGTAGAACTTATTTGCGAAGACTAAAAAAACAAGAAAATGAAAAGATATAAATTACTCAATATTATAGCTGTACTACTATTAGTAAGTACACTTTCAGCGCAGGCGCAAGAAGAAAGAAATCAAGGTATCATCTGGTCGTATTTACACGGATGGGAATATGGAATCAAGGCAGGTTTCAGTATTGGAGGAACTTCTCCATTGCCTCTACCTGAAGAAATTCGTAAAATAGATAGCTATGCCCCTGGTGGCCTCGCCATTTCAATTGAAGGAAACGCAACTAAATGGTTTGACACGAAATGGGGAATGACTGTAGGGGTACGACTTGAAAACAAGAATATGACCACAGAAGCTACAGTAAAGAACTATGGAATGAAGATTATCAACACCAACGGCGGAGAGTTACAAGGCTTATGGACCGGTGGCGTAAAGACTAAAGTCAAAAACTCTTATCTGACTATCCCAGTAGTTGCCAACTATAAAGTAAGCAAACGTTGGAAAGTCTCAGCAGGTCCGTATGTATCTTATCTTATTGAAAGAAACTTCTCCGGACATGTATATGAAGGTCACTTGCGTACTCCGGATCAGACAGGTTCGCGAGTAGATTTTACTGGTGAAAGCATTGCTACTTATGATTTCTCTGACAATCTGCGTAAATTCCAATGGGGATTGCAATTAGGCGGTGAGTGGAGAGCATTCAAACATTTAAATGTGTATGCTGACTTAACATGGGGATTGAACGATATCTTCAAGAAGGATTTTGATACGATTGCATTTGCTATGTATCCTATTTATTTAAATGTAGGATTCGGGTATGCGTTCTAATAAAAAATAATCTATATAGATTTCATTACTCTCGTTATAGACAAGCTATAACGAGAGTTTTTATATCCCAAACTTCATCTAAAAACATTATTAGAAAAATACATTTTTCATAATTAATGGAGTAATATATTTCTCCTTCATATCATTCCTAACAAATTATAATAAAAATAAGAATCCCTCCATCCCATTCTAATAAAGAAGAGATGAAGGGAAACACCT
>OHAS01003120.1_pt1 | contig 11241 bp, 7 predicted proteins | sample 1577131 | NCBI WGS metagenome assembly OHAS01 (sample SAMEA3541566, study PRJEB24748) | human gut metagenome | biome: human gut; feature: human-associated habitat; material: faeces | place: China | collected 2012
GGCATATGTGGAATCTTCGACCGGATATTTTTCGGCATCGGAGGTACAGACGGTGCTGGCAATGCTGCGGATTCTGGATAATCCCTATCAGGATATTCCGATGGCGGCGGTTCTTCGGTCTCCCCTGGTGGGACTGGATGAGGAAGAGATGGCACAGATTCGTGTGGAAAATCCGGAGTGTTCGTTTGCGGAAGCTGCAATGCATGCCATGCAGGATGCCACGGAGGGCGCACTTTATGACTTTTACCGGATGTATCGTAAGCTGCGGGAAAAACAGGATCTGCCGATCCATGAACTGATTCAGAAGATTCTGCAGCTTAGCGGATATGGAAATTATGCGGCGGCACTGCCAGCGGGGGAGCGCCGTGCGGCAAATCTTGCAATGCTGGTGGAAAAAGCGGTTGATTACGAGAAAACAAGCTACCGGGGATTGTTTCATTTTCTGCGTTATATCGATAAGCTTCAGAAATATGAAGTGGATTTCGGGGAGGCAGATACCACAGGAGAAAATGCCAATGTTGTCCGCGTGATGACCATTCATAAGAGTAAGGGACTGGAGTTTCCGGTCGTTTTTGTGTCCGGTCTGGGAAGAAAAATGAATCAGATGGATGCAACGCGAAATTGTCGTGATACCATCTGGAATCGGTGGTCATATCGCCCAACGAGAGCGAAAAGACCTCCCCGGACGTGGCTTCAACCGCCGCCGTAATGTCGGGCAGGAACGTGGAGCGGAACTGCTCCAGATCCCGATGCGTGGCGTTGCCGATCAGATGCACGTCAGACATCACGAACAGCGTATAGGTTTTATCGGGCATCGGAAGTAGTTCGAAATCGGCATGCTCCGCCTTTTTGCCCTTGATATTGACATAATGCCCGGGCAGTACGCCTTTGTTTGCCACCTTATATCCCGACGGGACCGTGATGAACACATAGCCCATGCGTCCGGGAGAAAACAGCGAGTACCGCCCGTCGGCATCAGTCCGGACTATTTCTATTCCGTCGGACACCACAGCATCGGCGACCGGCTGTCCCTGGCAGGTTACCCGGCCGGAAACGGAGACCTGGTAATCCGTAGGTTTACTTCCGCCTTCCGCACCCTTCGCACAGGCCAAGCAAACCGAAGCGAGCGACAGGGCCGCGATTAAAAAAAATCGTTTCATCTCTCTCATAATTAACGTTTATGCGTCAATACAGGTTTCTGCATGATCCACTCCATATTGAAACGGTAATGAATGTTACTGCTTATCAGATGAATGGTATTGTCAGGCGTCTGCGTAGCCGCAAGATAACCCAACGGTTCAGCCTGCGTCTGGGTCATTTCGAAATATCCCGTCCACCCCCGGCCGTCGAGCAGCCGGCGTTTGCCGTCGGTCAGCAACCGTTTCACAGGCCACGTTTTGCCCTCGTCGAACGAGAGGGCCGCAAACATGCCGTAACCGGTATATTTATACCCGGACGCATCCTCGAACTCCATACCCCGCCGCATCTTATCGCCCGGATGGTGGGTAAAAGAGATAAGCAGCAACGGTCCTTCGTTCAGGCGGCGCAGCACGAGCCGCTGGCCCGAATAGAGGGGCAGGAACTCCGTCGGGGAGTACGTCCAACTGCGGCCCATGTCCGCCGAAACGCTGCAAGGCATCCGCAGCCCGGGGTACTGCGGCCCGCCTTCGATGTCGTTATTGCGTCCCAAGGCCATCAGATCTCCGTTTTCATGCTGCACGACCCCAGCATGGATACCGGCGATAAGGCCGCCGCCCGCACCATCGGCATACGCAGGAATTTTCGGGTCCATATAAGGATTCTCCCAGGTCAGGCCCTTGTCCCGACTGATATGCACGGCCGATCCGCCATAATGCCCCGGAACGGCATCGCACGGTTGCACGAGATACCCCTCCCGGGTGAGAAACAGCCCGGCAATCACTTGATGTCTCTGGTCGTGTTCCGGAACGATCAGCCGGGGACGCGACCACGTTGCACCGTTGTCACGGCTCTCTCGAAGGATTATGGCAAGGTTCTTCCATCCGCCGATCACCTCCACGCCATTCGTGTGGTAAATCGCACCCTCGCCATCGCAAAGCAACGAAGTCCCCGTCAGGTTGCGATCGGGAATACGTAGAAACTCACTGGGAGCATCCCACACATCGCTTCCCGCACGCAAACGGCTCGACAGAATGACCATTTCCCGGCCGGCCTCATCGTCGGTGGAAAACCAAGCGGCCAGCAGATCGCCGTTCGGACACCAGGTTATGGCAGGACAATGATTGTGTCCGTAAAAGGGCACGTTCGATCCCTCCGCAGGCTTATGTACATAGCAAACCGGCTCCCGGAAAAACGGTTCTTCAGCAGGCGCCGGCCACACATGGTCCCGTTGCGACACTGACTCCACGGATCGGACGGCGACGGCCGGATCGGGTTCGGCCGGCATACCGGCCTCGACGACCCGAAATCCCACGGCCCAGGTGGCATCCTCGGGGATCATCGCCGAACGGTTGGCCGAACGGAGGTATCTCACCGGAGTATTATGGCTGCCGCCCCGCGTGACGCGGTAAAGACCGTCGGCAGGCCCGGCAGGGTCCATCCGGGATTCGCCCGGATAAGGACCGTACCAATCGAGGCACCACTCTTCGACATTACCGTGCATATCGTACAGTCCCCAGTCGTTTGGCGGAAACATGGCTACACGAAGCGACACCGGCTTGGGATTCCGGCTATATTTCTGCTCCTTCTGTTGAAGCGCAGGCAAACCGTTGGTCCCAGTATTGAACGGGGTCGTACTGCCCGCCCGGCAGGCATATTCCCACTCCGCTTCGGTCGGCAGCCGATAGCTCTTTCCCTCCTTCTGCGAAAGCCAGCGGCAGAAACCCAAGGCATCGTCATAGCTGACGAAGACAACGGCCTCATCGTCGTCCACGGAGAAGCCCGCCTTCCCGCGCAATGCCCGGTGCGCAGGGTCGTAACGTTCGTATTGAGCATTGGTGATCTCCGTGGCAGACATTCGCAACGGTTTGCTAATACGAACAAGGTGCGCCGGGGCCTCGTCGAACTCCTCGACGGCTCCATATCCTCGCGAACCCATAATAAACTCTCCGGGCGGGATTTCGATCATCCGGATTTCATCCGGCCCAGCGCCCCGCACCTCCGGAACTCCGGAGGCGCACAGGACCGCAAAAACACACAACACTTGTTTTACAATCATAGCTTCATCGGTTTATCTTTTTCGCCGCGCAGTGCCGTACACGGCCAGAGCATCGCGCCCGGGCGTGCTCTTGCCGATACGAAACGCCGTGTTTTCGCCCTCCCGACCGCCCCAGGCGTAAAGACGGAAGGTGACGGTAATCTTTGCAGGGACATCCTGCAACGCAGGGATACCCGAAAGGTCAATCGGCGCCTGCAACTTCCCGTCGTTCCCGGTGGCCGTTATGTGCACCGGCCTGCCGATGTCCATAAAATGCTCCCCGTCCGTACTGTAAGTAAGGATATAAGTATCGGGGGCATCGGGCTGGACGCGCAAGACCACCAAAAGACGATCGAACGATACGACACACCCGCGCTTGGCGTTCAGCGAAAACTGATAATAGGCCCCCAGACGTACGGCCCCCAGCATGGAGTTGCAGGCAGGCCAGGTACTGGCAAACGAACAGGTCGCCTTCTGCGGAACGAGTCCCGGTCCCCGGGAGAGTTCGGAAACTTCCAGGCAGTCGTCCGTCAGCGTCGAAAAACTCGTTTTCTCGTTCCCCTTGACCCCGGGACCGAAATTCCACGCCGCCAGTTGGGCAAATCCCGTCCCGCAGACAAACAAGGATAAAATTACGACAAACAATCCTCTTTTCATAATTTCAATCGTTTATTCAGTCTGCACCATTCCTTCCACGGACAGCGCATAAGGCCGATCCGTAAGGCTCTTACCGATGCGGAAGGTGGATTTATTATCAATGGCGCCCCAGGCGTAGAGGCGTATGATCATCGGTCCGGAGAACTCCTGCACCCCTGCGACCTCCTCTATGTTCAACGTAGGCTGCATGATACCGTTGTTGTCGCTCGTCGATCCTTTGAATACGAGGTTGTCGCTCATCTCCGCGAAACTGTTGCCTCCGTCCAAACTATACATCCAACAGTAATTCCTGGGACCGTTGGCCTGAACGCGCAGAGCGATGTCAATCGACAGCAAGGAAATGCGGACGTTATCTTTCGGCGTTAGGGAGAACTGATAGTAGGAACCGTGCAACACAGCAGCATCCTTATCGACATCAACGGGCCATGTCGCAGAGAAGGCATCCCCGGCCTGCGCCGCCGTAAGTCCAGGACCGCGGCTCAAGGCTGACATTTCGAGATTATCGTCCACCTTGGTTGCATCCCGTGTGGGTCCTTGAGTAATGTTGTATCCCCGCAGGTCCCAGGCAAGGATTACATATTTCTCGATAATGTCGCGAACCGAACGCGGCCATACCGAAAGTTGTATCACTCCTGCATCGTCAACCTCGGAGGATAATAAGCCGATATAGGTTACAGGATCGGCAGGAACTGTCTTGGAAGCCAGCGCAGTACCTTCGCGGACTCCGATCGTCACCATCCCGGTCCCGTCGTCGACGGCCAACCCTCCTTCGTAGGTAGCACCGCCTCCGGGCGTTTCCACCGGAACGCAGTTGGTAATTTTAATCAGGACGGACTCATACTGCCCGGGATCGGACAAAAGCGCCGAAACCTTGACAGGAATCGGATTAAGCCGATGTCCCCGGCTCAACACCGTAATGTCTTCCTCGTCGAGGGCACGGATGGTCAAAACTCCGTTTTCCCGGGTGAGAATCTTGTCCTCAATCCGAAGCAGCAACGAATCGCCCTGCTGAAACGTCGACGCCAATTCGCCCACATATACAGCAATACCGCTGGTCTTGCTGCGCCGGGTGTTCTGCACCACGACAACCCCTTCGGGGATATTGCCCTCGGTGTAATCCGAACTGACGATGCCACAGGTCTGCACGGCCCCGGCAAGTAGCTCGGCCGTAAGCCGTAGGTTCCCGTCTTTATAAAGGCTCCGAATATCGTTTATTGCCACCGTCGGATTCAAGGTTCCCGCAGCCCAGTCGGGATCTGATTTACATGCGCACAAAACGCATATCACAAAAAGCAAAGCGGCTGATAGGTTCTTTTTCATAACTCCTCGTTTTTTCAATCGTGATTTTACGCTTCATCGCTGCGTTGCCACCAAACTTTGGTGCTGATCTCATCGGCGCCCTGTATCATCACAGCCTCGTAATAGTTGCTCCGGTTGGTCGTCTGCAAATAAACCGGATAGTTGAGCCGCGACGGCATCTCACCGCCATTGAGCAACCCGCCGCCTTTAGGCAGGATCGGGTATCCGGTCCTGCGGCATTCGAACCACTGCTGCAAATCGGTGTAGAACAGTGCATAATATTTTTGCAGGTGAATTTTCGACATCTTGTCGTCATAACTTTCAGAATCGTCCCATTTGACGGCCGGATTATCCATATAGTCCGCAGGGAGCGAATAGCCCCACATAGCGAGCGCCGCGGCGATTCCCTTCTCGTAGTGTGTTCCTGGATCAGCCGAAATATACCCTTTGACAGCCGCCTCGGCGATAATAAATTCCAATTCGGCGTAATTCAGGATATTCCCCAACCGGGGATCGTTTTTCAACGCAAGGCGCAGACGGGATTTACCGACAACCTCGGCTCCTACGGGATAGCCGCTCGGGACTCCGGCCCATTCGCCGTTATAAGTATCGGCCCAAGAAGAACGGCGGGGATCGTTCCAACGGTTGAGATTATCCACAAAGAACTCGGCGACCATCGCCATCCGCCAGTCGGAGTCACGCAACGTGTAAAACGGCGAAACATAAGGTTCCACCCCGGTCCAACGCAGTATGGCGGAATCGTCGTTGCCTGTCATCACCGGATAATTGGCCGGATTGGTTTCGAGCATTTCAGCGATCTGCCCGGCGGCTGCCTCGTTCTTTCCGGAGATACGCAACAGCAGTCTCAAGTAGAGCGAATTACCGAACTTTCGCCACTTGAAGGCATCACCCTGGAAGATCGGATCACAGATAACCTGATCCTCCGGCAGACTGGTTCCCTCGGACAACAGACCGTTCGCCTCTTCGAGCTTGGCGAGGATGTCGGCATAGATGGCCTCCTGCCGGTCGAAGGCCGGGGTCAGGACGCCTTCCTTGCCTTTGCAGGCATCGAAATACGGAATATCGCCATAAGTGTCGGTCAACATGGAAAAAACCCAACTCTGGCAGATCAGCGAGATGCCCATGTAGGTATTGTACGTCTTGTCGTTCTCCACCATGAACAGGGTCTGCGCCGTCTGGTACATGTCCTTGAAATTGGTCAGTTGCACGTACCAGTTATTCCACAAATAGTCCGCCTCTGATTTACGGATGTCGTAGCGGAAAATACGTCCCTCCTTGTCGCCCATCAGAACCGTAGCCTGCATCAATTCGTTGGTAATACGGCGTGCTCGGCTCATGTTGGCATTTACGACACTCACCAGCGCCGGAGCAAGCAAAGCCTGCGGCAGCGCCTCCTCGCTCGCGTTGGGATTCTTACTGATCTCACTGAAATTCTTCGTACACGATACGGGCACGAGCAGAACGGCTGCCAGCGAAACGGCGACGATATATTTGAAATAGGTGCTCATAGCTTTTTCGTTTAAAATTCGATATTGAGTTTGACTCCGAAGTTACGCGTTGCCGGGAACTGGGCAATCTCGAATCCTTTGTCGATGGTTCCGTTGTTCAATGTACCGAATTCGGGATCAAAAGCCGGCCAGTTGGTGATCATAAACAGATCCCGTCCATAGATGCCAACGCTCAACTTCCGCATGCCGATTTTCTTGCAGATACGTGCGGGGAAAGAGTAGCTGAGGGTCAGCTCGCGGAGTTTGAGGAAATCGGTGTTGAACATGCTTCCTTCGAGATTCTCACGGCCTCCGTGGCGCGTATAGTAGGTCCATATCTCTTCGGCCACGACATCGTTTTTGCGGTAAGTACCGTCGGGATTCTCGATAACCCCGTCGCCAATAATGCCATTATAACGTCCGGAAAGCGTTTTCTCGTGCTTACCGTGTTCCATCAGCATGGCATTGGTAAACGAATACCCCTTGCCCCCGAACTGTCCGTCGAAAAGGATATTGAGGCTGATCCCCTTATACTTGATTTCGGTACCGAACGAACCTTTTCCTTTGGGGTTACTGTCGCCCAGATAAATCAGGTCGTCGGCCAGAAGCGGATAGCCGTCCTCCCCGTAGACGATCTGTCCGTCCGGAGCGCGTTTGTAACCCGTACCGTAGATGGCACTCATGCTCTGTCCCACACGCGCCTCCATCGAGCCTCTGCCCGACAAGGTATTTTGCAACTGAAGGGCGAACAAATCGTCGGTCAGTTCCATCACCGTATTCTCATTGGCCGAATAGGTTCCGAACAACCGCCATGTCCAACCGCGCTTGTTGCGCAGAGGCGTGGCATTGACTTCGATTTCAAGTCCCCGGTTGCGTACGAGTCCGCCATTGACGATCATATTGTTGTATCCGGTCGAACGGTCGAGCGTCGCCGTGAGGATCTGGTCCCGCGTCTCGCCTTGATACAAGGCGATGTCGATCCCCAACTTGTTGTTGAACAAACGCAGGTCGGCGCCGACCTCATAGGTCCGGGTGCGCTGCGGTCGCAGATCGGGATTGGGAAGTGTTTTCGGATTCATCAGACCGCCCGAAAATCCGTCGGCCGCGGCGTAAACATAGGTATTCTGATACGTCTTGGTTCCGCTACTGCCCACCTCGGAAAAAGAGGCCCTCAATTTAGCGAAAGTGATCCACCGGGGCATCTTGAACATATCCGACAGTACAACGCTCAAGTTCACCGAAGGATAGAAAAACGAAGAATTGTCGGTCGATTCAGGCGTAGCCAGCACACTGCTCCAATCGTTGCGGGCCGTAAGGTCGAGGAACAGGAAATTCTTATACGACACAGTAAACAGTCCATAGATACTGTTGATGGCATATTCGCTCTCATAGGGAATTGTTATCACGGCGAACTTACTGTTAGAGAGACTGAACACCTGCGGAAACATCAGCGCGTTGGCCCGGTTGTTCTCACGCCGGTAACGGTTGTGCAGCGTACTTCCTCCCAGGGAAGCGGATAGCTCGAACGCAGAGAGTTTTTTCTCGTATTTGAGCAGAAAATCCCCCTGCATCTCCTGGGCAAAGATCTTTGTCGTCCGATACATGCCGTATTTGAACTTCTGCGTGTCCATCGGCCGCTGTTCCGAACGGTCTTCGTAGGACATATCCATGGAACCGCGCACCATGAGGTTGAGTCCCTTCACAATGTCATAGTTGAGTTGGATATTGCCCGTCACTGTATGACGGTTAAGTTTATTGAGCATTTCATTGACAATCAGATAAGGATTGTCGGGAGAGGTACTGAACGGATAACTCTGTTCGACACCTTCCTTGCCTGGCATCCAGTAATCTTTCAGCCAGTCGAGATTGCTGTTGGGGATTTGCATAATATTCCAGTACATGATCGTCTGGTTATTATAACCGGTAGCAGGTAGATTATCACTCTTCTTGTTCGTATAGTTGATCTTGGTGGAAAGCCGCATCTTCTCCGTCATTTTCTGACTTACCGAAAGCGAAATCGTATTCCGCTTATACCCCGTATTGGGAATGATCCACTCATTGTAGACGTTGGTATAACCCACCCGGAAATTCGTGCTGGACGATCCACCGCTGAGCGAGACACTGTTGGTATAGGTTTGCCCCGTACGGAAGAAATCCTTGTGGTTGTTGCGATAGGGACGCCACAGCGATCGCTCCTTGGCCTGGCCGTGCGTCACCGGATCGTACTGATAAAACATCTGCCCGTCGAACTTGGGTCCCCAGGCCATACTCGAATTACGCGTATTGGGACCATCCTCGGAAGCACCCCACGAAAAATAATTCTTCCCCTCTACTCCCGAACCATATTCATACTGATAATCAGGCCAATGATAAGCCGTCTCAAAATTGGCCGTAGAAGATAGATTCACCCGAAGGCCCTTCATCGTCTCGTCGCCGGATTTGGTTGTAATGATGATGGCGCCATGGGCTCCCCGTTGTCCATACAATGCCGCCGCTCCGGCGCCTTTCAGGACGTTAATGCTCTCGATGTCCCCGGGGTTGATATCGTTGAGCGCGCTGCCGAAGTCAACCGGGGAGTCCTCACCCAGATACGAATTACTGCCCGTACCAGTCGACATACCGCTGCTGCTGTTAATCACCACCCCGTCGATAACGATCAGTGCCTGGTTATCACCCGTCAAGTTGCTTTCGCCCCGCAGGATGATTTTATTCGATCCGGAAGGTCCCGCTCCGGAACGTACGAGGTTCAAACCAGCGATCTTGCCCGAAAGAGCCGAAGTCCAGTTAGAAGAGAGTGCTTCAGAAATCTTATCTCCGCTGATCTTGGTCGTCGCATACCCCAATGCTTTCTGTTCACGCTTGATACCCAGTGCCGTTACGACCACGTCGTTGATCGACTGAGCTTGTTCGGTCAGAGTTACATTAAGTTGCGTTTGAGTCCCGACATGCTTCTCCACGGTTGTATAACCCATATAGGAAAATACGAGAACTGAGTTCTGGGGAACCTCGAGACGGTATTCACCTTTCAGCCCGGTAATCCGACCGATGCTGGTGTTTTTTACCAGGACAGTCACCCCCACCATCGGTTCGCCCTTTTCATCGGAGACAACGCCGGACACGAAGACCTTGCTCTGCGCTCCGGACTGTAACCACAGCAACACAAACGCCAGAGACAGAAGCCAGCGGCTCCAGCCTCCCGCACGTTGCATCATACTTGTTTTCTGGTCATTGTTTTTCATAATTTCAGGTTTAGTTATTCAGGTTCGTCTTATTCATTTCATAGTTATAAATCGTTTTAATAATTAAGTGCGAAATATGCAGCCATACACAACAACAAATCGACCATATTTACTATTTACGATGCGGTATTTCCTCTAAATATCAGATTGTTTATCATCGCAAATTAAGCCTTGTTAAAACGATTTAATAAAGAGGGTAAAAAAATTTCAACCATCTTCCGGCGCAAAAACAGGCATCTCCGACGAGTTCTGCACAACAAGTTTCGGATTCAGCACGACAGTGGAACAATCGGTATCGCCTTTTTTATTAATCAACTTTACAATCAAATCCAAAGCCTCGAAGCCAAACTGCTCGATCGGCTGTTTGATATACGATATACTCGTGTAATACAATTCGAAAGCGAACGTCTCGCTGCCGTCAAAGGCAATGATCGCCACGTCCCGTGGAATCAGTATATTATTATCACGCAATACTTTAAGGCTTTCGATCGCCAATCTGTTCGTTGAAAAAATAATAGCCTCGGCTCCGTTCCGGATGATCTGGGGAATCAACTGGGCCATTTGAGAGGCTATATCCTGGTATTTTATCCGGTGAACACGGGGACATTCCCCGCCTTCCGTCTGCTTCATGGCCTGCACGTAGCCCCGTTCCCGATCCATGATATTCGAGATGGTCGTAACGTAGGAGACCAATTCGATCCGGCGATAACCCTGGCTTTGAAGATGATCGACGGCCATCACCATCGCTTTTCTATTGTTCAGGACCACGCTGCTCACATCCAGTTTTTCAAAAGTGCGGTCTAACAGCACCAAGGGAATATTCATGTCGACAAGCCGCTGAATAGTCTTCTCGCTACCCTCGCAGGGAACAATGATCAACCCGTCGACGCCCCGGTTGAGAAAGGCGTCGATCAGGCTGTCGAGTTTCTTGGGATTCTCGTCCGTACTGCCGAATAACACAATATATTTATACTGGGAAGCTTTATCCTCGATACAGCGGGCAATATCGGCAAAAAATTTATTGGAGATATCCGAGAGGATAACACCGATGGTATTGGTTCTTCCGCTACGTAAGCTTCGGGCCGCGTTGTTGGGCTGATAGTTCAACCTTTCAGCGATTTCCAGAATGCGTTTAGCCGTATCCGGATTGACATTATGCTTGCCGCGGGTTTTTCCGTTCATCACGAAAGATACCAGGGAGATCGACACCCCAGCCTCCAAGGCTATATCCCGTATTGTCGTTTTGTGTTCGAGCATAATGCAGATGCCGTTACAAGGGTTTCGGCAACCCTTACATCTGCAAATATAATTAATTTGAATCAGTAGTTGAAAATAAGATATAAAAATGCGATGGCTACCTTTC
>OHAS01003121.1_pt1 | contig 11234 bp, 9 predicted proteins | sample 1577131 | NCBI WGS metagenome assembly OHAS01 (sample SAMEA3541566, study PRJEB24748) | human gut metagenome | biome: human gut; feature: human-associated habitat; material: faeces | place: China | collected 2012
CATCACGGTGGCCGAGGAAAATTACGATCTCTACATCATTGAGGGCGAGAGCCTGACCGATATTGTGCACCAGTTCCGCCAGTTGGTGGGGCGCAGTTATATTCCGCCCAAATGGGCTTTTGGCAACGCCCAGAGCCGCTGGAGCTACATGAACGAGGACGAGGTCCGCGAGGTGGTGGCAAATTACCGTGCCAATCATATGCCGCTGGACGCTGTGGTTCTGGATATCGATTACATGGAGCATTACAAGGACTTTACGGTGGATGCGCAGCGCTTCCCGCGTTTTGCAGACTTTGCCGCCGAGATGAAAGCGCAGGGCATCCATCTTGTCCCCATCATCGATGCAGCAGTCAAGGTCGAAGATGGATATGATGTGTACGAGGAGGGCGTGAAAAACGGCTACTTCTGCACGAATCAGGATGGCACCCCCTTTGTAGCCGGTGTGTGGCCGGGACGGGTACACTTCCCCGATATGCTCAACCCGGAAGCCCGTGCTTGGTTTGGCAGTCAATATAAGGTTCTGCTGGATCAGGGGATCGAGGGCTTCTGGAATGATATGAACGAGCCTGCTATCTTCTACGCAGAGGAAAGACTGAAAAAGACCTTTGCTCAAATTGAGAAATACAGCAAGCAAAACCTGGATATTTCCAGCTTTGGTGCTTTTACCGGCATGGTGGCAGAGCTTTCCAATAACGAAAACGATTATAAGCTGTTCTACCACAACACCAAACAGGGGCGTATGCGGCACGACAAGGTACATAATCTTTTTGGTTATAACATGACCCGTGCGGCAGGTGAGGCTTTCGAGCGGCTGGAGCCGGACAAGCGCATTTTGATATACTCCCGTTCTGCCTGCATCGGGATGCACCGGTATGGCGGCATCTGGACCGGCGACAACCATTCTTGGTGGAGCCACATTCTGCTTGCGCTGCACATGATGCCCTCCCTGAATATGTGCGGCTTCCTGTACGAAGGCCCCGACATTGGCGGCTTTGGCAGCAATACCACGGAGGATCTGGTGCTGCGCTGGTACGGCATGGGCATCTTCTCTCCGCTGCTGCGGAACCACTCTGCCGACGGCACTCGCCGGCAGGAGCCCTACCGCTTTAAGAACAAGGCCGCCTTTGCCGGTATTTTACAACTGCGCTACCTGCTGCTGCCCTACATTTACAGCGAGTACATGAAAGCTGCCCTGCACGACGGCATGTACTGTATGCCGTTGGCGTTCGCCTTCCCGGAGGACGACTTTGCCCGCCGGGTAGAGGATGAGGTGATGATCGGTGAAAGCCTGTTGATTGCCCCGGTATATGAGCAAAATGCCCGTGGTCGGTATGTTTATCTGCCGGAGGAGATGCTGCAGGTGCGGGTAAAGTGCAGCGAAAGCAACCGCATGGAAACCAGCGTGCTGCCGGCAGGCCATCATTACATTCCGGTGGAGCTGGATGAAGTGGTGTTCTTTATGCGCAAGGGACACCTTCTGCCCCTTGCCAAGGACGGCAAAAAGATCCAGAGCGTTGCCGATGTGGACTTTGCAGATCTGCGCCTGCTTGCCTATGCTCCCGATGGTGCATCCTATGAATACTATACCGATGACGGCGAGACAAAGGATTACGACAAGCCGGAACATTTTGTGCATATCACGCTGGATGCGGATGGAAACGCAAAGAGCGATCGTGCTACGGTCAAAGTAGAAGGATAATCGTCAGTCATTACGCAGTTCCTACAGAGTGACAGCGTTTCAGCTTGAAATGCTGTCACTCTTTTTTGTTGTCTATATCACAGATAAAATAGCGCTCCATCTTGAAAACAGCGTAAAGATTTATTATAATAAGATAAATAGTTGTGATTTTCGCAAAGGAGGGCTGAAGTATGGCAGCGCCGCGCACCTATCTGGCAATCGACCTGAAAAGTTTCTATGCCTCGGTGGAGTGCGTAGACCGCCATCTGGACCCCCTGACCACCAATCTCGTGGTGGCAGACGCATCCCGCACCGAAAAGACCATCTGCCTTGCGGTGTCGCCCTCCCTGAAAGCCTACAAGATACCCGGCAGAGCACGGCTGTTTGAAGCCGTTCAGCGGGTGAAAGAGGTCAACGCTCAGCGGCTGCAAACTGCCATCCGGCAGAAAAAGGCGGTCCGGGGAGAGGATGGAAAATACCACTTTGCCAGAACCTCTTTCGATGCCAATGCCTTGAACGCAGACCCGGCGCTGGGGCTGAGCTACATCGTTGCGCCGCCCCGGATGCAGCGGTATCTGGATGTGTCCACCCAAATCTACAAGACCTACCTCAAATATGTGTCCCCGGCGGATATCTACCCCTACTCCATTGACGAGGTTTTCATTGATGTGACGGGCTATCTGCCCTATTACCACATGAGCGCCCACGAGCTTGCCATGACCATGGTGCGGGAGGTGCTGTACAACACCGGCATCACGGCAACGGCAGGCATCGGCACCAACCTCTACCTTGCAAAGCTGGCCATGGACATTGTGGCAAAGCATATCCCGGCGGACAAGGATGGTGTCCGCATTGCGGAGTTGGACGAGCAGTCTTACCGGTATCTGCTGTGGAACCACCGCCCCTTGACGGATTTCTGGATGACCGGTCCCGGCACCGTCAAGCGACTGGAAGCCCACGGCATCTACACCATGGGGGATTTGGCACGGTTTTCCATCCACGGAGAAGATCGTCTGTACGAGATTTTCGGCGTGGATGCGGAAATTCTCATTGACCACGCATGGGGCTACGAGCCCTGCGGCATAGAGCAAATCAAAAGCTACAAGCCCAGCACCAACAGCATCAGCGAGGGACAGGTGCTTTCCACTCCTTATCCGTATGATAAAGCAAAACTCATTGTCCGGGAAATGGCAGAAATCTTGATGTTCCGGCTCACCGAAAAGAAGCTGGTGACGGAATCCATCACCTTGGAGATAGGCTACGACCGGGAGAACGTGGACAAGGGCGGTTATCGTGGTCTGACCCAGACCGACCGCTACGGCAGAACCATCCCCAAGGCAGCCCACGGCACCGTTCGATTTGATGCCCCTACCAATCTGGGCAGCACCCTCATCAGCGAAAGCGCAAAGCTGTTTGAGCGCATCACCGACCCGGCGCTGACGGTGCGGCGCATCACCATCAACGCCAACAAGGTCACGCCGGACGAGGGCATCTATCAGGTGGACTTTTTCACCGACACCAAGAAGCTGGAAAAGGAGAAAAAACTCCAGCAAGCCATGCTGGGCATCAAGAACAAGTACGGCAAAAACGCCGTGCTGAAAGCCAGCAGCTATGAGGAAGGTGCCACCATGCGCCAGCGCAACGCACAAATCGGTGGGCACAGTGCAGGAGGTTCGGCGGGAGGTTCAGATGGAAAACTACAAAAATAGCAAGATCGGGCGGGAGACCGCCCAAAAGTACGGGGACATCCTAGAGATGGAACGCCCCCAGACCGAAGAATCCCTCCGCAAGCACCCCCGCATGACCCTTCAGAACCGTGCCAAGATCTTCTCACCCTTCTCTCCGCTGCGGGGCTATGACGAGCAGCTTGCCGCAGAAAAGCAGCGCACCGAGCGGGTGACCAAGCGCATTTTGACCGAGGAAGAAATGTCGGCTCTGTCCGATCGGCTGATGCAGGTCACCAAGGGCATGACCATTACGGCGCGGTATTTCAAAGAGGATACTGCCCACCCGGAGGTTCCCGCAGTGGGCAACTACCTCACCCTGACCGGAAAAGCAGACCGCATCGACCCGGTGTTCCGCACCTTGCAGGTGGGAGACACCGTGGTGCCCTTTGAGGATTTGGTGGAGGTCAGCGGGGAGGGTATCATGGACATTGATGTGTATCTGGGCATCGGGGAAGAATGAGATGACAAAAAATGCAGAAAGAGATGTTTATAGGACAGCTCTTTCAGTAAAATGACCTCAGAAGAAGCAAAACACACTTCGGATGGAGGAAAATACAATGGCAAACGATGATTACGGCTATTTCGGCAAAGGTGACACGGGCTATGCCCAGTACATGACGGCCTTCAACCGCAACTTCGGCGGCTCGTCCGGCGGCGGTGGCGGCGGCCACAACAATGGTGGCGGCAGTGGTGGAGACGGAAGCGGCTGCGGCTGCCTCATCGCCATTGCGGTGGTGGTCGTGCTGGTGCTCCTCGCCATGGGAAGCTGAGGGCATTTCCACAGCACTAGGCTGCTTGCGTGACCCAGTCACAGAAAATCTAACTAGGAAATGTTATCATATAGCCACAGGAAACACCAACAACATTCCGATGGAGGATTTTAATATGAAGGCAAAGTTTTATATCTGTGAGCACTGTGGCAACCTGGTCACCACCATCCACAACGCAGGCGTTCCGCTGGTCTGCTGCGGCGAAAAGATGAAGGAGCTGCTCCCCAACACCGTGGAAGCCAGCGGCGAAAAGCATCTGCCGGTGGCAGAGCTTTCCGGCAGCACCCTCACGGTTACGGTGGGTGCGGTGGAGCACCCCATGGTGGATGTGCACCACATCCAGTGGCTCTTTGTGGAGACCGAAAACGGCGGACAGCTCCGCTATCTTACCCCCGGGCAGGCACCCAAGGCGGTGTTTGAGCTGGGCAGCGAAAAGCCGGTGGCGGTCTACGCTTACTGCAACCTGCATGGTCTGTGGATGACGAAACTTTAAGAAATAAACAGGCTCCTGCCAGTGGTTAAACGCTTGCAGGGGCCTGTTTTGGCGTGCAGCCAGAGGGATGATACCGGTGCATAGAATCTGTACCCGGAGAGTTGGAACAAGCCCTCCGGGGGCATTTTTGTTTTTCGGAAGCTTTTCCACAAGGGAAAATCATGGTATACTGGACCCAAAGCCATAAAATGGGAGGTACCGTTATGAAGTGGGGAATTTTAGCGACCGGCACCATTGCCAAAAAGTTTGCGTCTACGGTGGAACAGATGGGCGCAGAGGGGGAGCAGATTGTTGCCGTGGGGTCACGGCATCTGGAAAGCGCACAGGCGTTTGCGCAGCAGTACGGCATTCCCTGCTGCTATGACTCCTACGAAGCCCTTGCCGCCGACCCGGAGGTGGAGGCTATCTACGTTGCCACCCCCAACACCCTGCATTACGAAAACTGCAAGCTCTGCTTGGAGCAGGGTAAGCACGTTTTGTGCGAAAAGCCCTTTACCATCGATCCGGAACAGGCTCAACAGCTGTACCGTCTGGCAGAGGAAAAGCACCTCTTTCTCATGGAGGCATTCTGGATCTGGCTGCTGCCGCTGTACGACCGCCTGCGCCAGATCCTTGCGGCTGGCACCATCGGGGAACTGAAGCAGATCACCTGTCAGTACGGCTTTGTTGCCTCCGGTGCCCGGAAGGACCGCAAGTTTGATTCCGGTCTGGGCGGCGGTGCGCTGCTGGATATCGGCATCTACAATCTGGGCTTTCTGCGCATCCTCACCGGACAGGACCCGGAGAAGGTGGAAACCAAAGAGGTGCACATCAACGAGTACGGCACCGACGATTACAGCCGCCTTGTGCTGACCTACCCCGGCGGCTGCAAGGCGGAGTCTGTCCAGACCATCGGGCAGGAGCTGGAGCGCAATGCCCGTATCGTTGGTACCAAGGGCAGTATTTTCCTGCCGGATTTCCAGCACGCCGAGACCATGACGCTGGAAGTGGAGGGCAAAGAGCCGGAGGTCATCCGCTGCCCGGTGGACATCAACGGCTTTGAGTATGAGATCCGGGAAGCAAGCCGTTGCGTCAAGCTGGGACGTACCGGCAGCGACCGCTACACCCCGCAGGATAGCCTTGCCTTGACCCGCCTGATGTACGACACCCGCATGAGCTGGGGCATGAAGTTTGCGGGTGAGGTGTAAGCACACACCTTGCCGCAAAGGGCTTTTTGCGTGCGGAGACTATGGCATACGGAGAGCGGCAACTCGGAATTGATATAAAAAAGAAGGACACATAGATGAAAACAGTGGTTCTTTATAATATTATTTCTTTTATCATCCTCGTTGCTTTGATTTTTGTCTTAAGGATTGTTAGTAAGAGTAATTTAAGACAAAATCAACAACTTGTTATTAAAGTCATTGCAACTATTTTAATTGTTTGTGTGATAGCGTTCGTGCTTTTTATTGATGCAATAGCATTTGGCATTATAGGACCAGTTCAAGATTAACAATTCCAGTTTGACAAGGAAGTGCTTTGCATGAAAAAGCGTATATCAAGGATTCTCGGTTTAATAATGCTGATTATAGCTATTGCATTTATAGTGTTTGCATTGAACCATCCAGAAATGAGTTTTCCTTGGAACAATACCATTACTTGGTTACTGTATGGTTTATATATTCTTGTGACAGTCATGTTGCTTATTGCGCCTAAGACGAAGAAGTAAACAATTCGCGTTTGTGGAGCGAAGCGGAACAATGAAAGCCCCAGTGGGGCTTTTAAGTGACAGAACGGTCTTGCGTAGCAAGATGGAGGGGCCTCGCCCCGACAAGTTTCGATTTGTTGAATCAAGTATAGCATATTGCGAACAAAAGGAAAAGCGAAGCTGTGAATGCATGATGTTATCCCGCATTGACAAAACTGTGCAGAATCAGTACAATAAAACATAGCTATCCGCAAATTTTTTTGCATGAGAATAAAGGAGCGTTTTTCTATGCCGAGCAATAAAGTCCGCACCCGTTTTGCGCCGTCGCCCACGGGTTATATGCACGTTGGCAACCTGCGCACTGCCCTGTACACCTACTTGATGGCCAAGCACGAGGATGGCACCTTCATCCTGCGCATCGAGGATACCGATCAGGGCCGCTATGTGGAGGGCGCTGTGGATGTCATCTACAACACCCTGCGGGAGACCGGTCTGCTGTGGGACGAAGGCCCGGACATCGGCGGCCCCGTGGGCCCCTATGTGCAGAGTGAGCGCATGGGCATGTTCAAGCAGTATGCCGAGCAGCTGGTGGCTGAGGGCAAGGCATATTATTGCTTCTGCACCGAGGAGCGTCTGGAAGCACTGCACGCCGAGCAGCGCGCCAACGGTGAGATGACCCACTATGACGGATGCTGCCGCGACCTGCCCAAGGAGGAAGTGGAAAAGCGTCTTGCTGCCGGGGAACCCTATGTTATCCGCCAGAAGATCCCCCGCGAGGGCGTGACCGGCTTCGACGATGTGGTGTACGGCCACATCGAGGTGAACAACAGCGAGATGGACGACCAGATCCTCATCAAGACCGACGGCATGCCCACCTACAACTTTGCAAATGTGGTGGACGATCACCTCATGGGCATCACCCACGTGATCCGCGGCAGCGAGTATCTGTCCTCTACCCCCAAGTACAACCTGCTGTATCAGGCGTTCGGCTGGGAGATCCCCACCTACATCCACTGCCCGCCGGTCATGAAGGATGCGCAGAATAAGCTTTCCAAGCGCAACGGCGATGCCAGCTATCAGGATCTGGTGGCAAAGGGCTACCTGACCGAGGCCGTGCTGAACTACATCTGCCTGCTGGGCTGGAGCCCCAAGGGCGAGTATGCCGAGCAGGAGATCTTCTCCCTGCCGGAGCTGGTCAAGATCTGGTCTCCGGACGGCATCTCCAAGTCTCCGGCCATCTTCGATCCCCTCAAGCTGCGGGCCATCAACGCGGAATATATCCGCCGCCTGTCCCCGGAAGAGTTCCAGAAGAAGGCGGAGCCGTGGATCGACAAGGCCGTGCACACCTCCATCGACAAGAAGCTGCTGTGCGCAAACCTGCAGCCCCGCTGCGAAGTGCTGGGCGAGATCCCGGAGCAGCTGGATTTCTTTGATGCGATGCCCGAGTACGATGTGAGCATGTACGCCAACAAGAAGCAGAAGACCACCCCGGAGACCGCCAAGGAGGCACTGGAAGCCCTGCTGCCTGTGCTCAGCGACGAAGCACTGGACTTTGGCAATCGCGATGCCGTCTTCGATGCCTGCAAGGCCAAGGCTGAGGAGCTGGGCAAGAAGAACGGCTGGCTGCTCTACCCGCTGGGCATTGCCCTTTCTGGCAAGCAGCGTACCCCCGGCGGCGGCACCGACCTTGCCTGCATGATGGGCCGCGAAACCACCCTTGCCCGCGTAAAAGCGGCAATTGAAAAGCTGAACGGCTGATTTTTGCCATAAAACCACAAAGCTCTGCAGCATTTTTGAACGCTGCAGAGCTTTTTTTGCGTCTTTGGGCCGGTTTGCGGCAGAACACTGCACCGCGCCAAAAATCGCCGCGCGCCCGCGCTACAGTATATGCAGAAAGCGCGGGGAACAGAACCACAACGCCCCGCCGGAAAGCGGGGAGTTTTTATGACAGAGCGGATGGGTCTGGCAGCGGTCGGGCGGCAGAACAGACAGCGGGCAGCGCTGGCACGGCGGGCGGAGCTGCGCCCGGCAGCGCGCAGGCTGGCGGCTGTGGCAGTGGGATTTGCAGGCGGCTGGGCCGTTCTGTACGGTGCACTGATGCCTTTTGGTCTGGGCTTTGTGCTGGGCTTTGCAGAGGACTGCTTTGCCCCCTGTGCGGCGGGTGCGGCGCTGGGTGTGCTGCTGCACGGGTTTGGTGCGCTCTCGCTGCGCAGTGTCTGTATGCTGTGCGCACTGGGTGCTGCAGTGGCAGCGCGGTGGATGGGTGCCAGAACACTGCCCCCGGCGGCACTGGCGGGCTGCGGCACGCTGGTGGGCGTGGCGCTGTGCTTTGCCTTTGGCGGCGGCGGGGCAGAGCTGGTGTTTTACAGTGCGGCAGATGCCCTGCTGGCCGCAGCCATGGGCTTTTGTCTGCGGCAGTTCGCGCCCGAAAAGCCGGGTGCCGGGATGCTTCTGGTGGGTGCGGCCACAGCGGCGGCGCTGGGCAGTGTGCAGCTGTGGCAGCTGCTGCCGGGCGTGATCGTCTGCGCGGCGCTGGAACTGTATTTATGCAGCAAAGGGCAGGCCAAAGCCGCGCTTGCGGCCTGCGCGGTGCTGGGCGCTGCGCTGTGCGCGGCAGACCCGGCCCTCAGCTTTGCGGCATCCGGCCTTGCCTGTGCCACGGCGGCAGCGGCGGTGCTGGCACCCGGACGGCGCATGGAAACGGTAGCCGCCTACGCGGGCGGCTGCGTGACCGGTGCACTCTGTGTGCAGCCGCCCGGGAGTGCGTTTCAATATCTGCTGAACGTCTGCATCGGCATCACGGCCGTAGCGGCCATGCCCGCAGCGTGGCTTGTGCCGGAGCCGGAGGAAAAGCCGCAGGCAGGGCAGGCCCAGCCGCAGCAATACAGTGCAGCGGCCACCCGGCTGGAACAGGTGTCCCAGAGCCTTGCATCGCTGGCAGAGACCGTGAACGATGTCTACGAAACGCTGCCGCACCGGTGTGAGGATTTCCATTGGGTAATTGATAACACACATGATACCCTTTGTTTTAACTGCGGACGGCGGGATACCTGCTGGAAGCAGGAGTATGCCGCCACGCTGGAGGGCATGGAAGCACTGCGCCCTCTGCTGGAAAGCAGCGGCGGGCTGGAAACGGCTCAATTGCCCGGGCAATTATCCCGGTGCATCCACCCGGCAGCACTGTGCGCAGCAGCAAACCGCTCCTTTGCGCTGTACCGCAGCCGCAAGGAGGCCCGCCTTCATGCCGAAGCCATGCGCACTGCCCTGACCGAGCAGTACAGCGCCGTGGCCGAAGCGCTGGGCGTGTTGGGAGAACAGCTGGGCCGTCCGGGCGACCCGGAACCCTATAAATCCGGCCGGGTGGCGGACTTTTTTGCGCAGCTTGGCACTCCGCCGCAGGAGTGTGCCGTCACGCTGGATGATCTGGGCCGCACCCATGCGGCGGTCACGCTGCCGCGCACCCGCTTCTCGGCGCAGGAGCTGGCCGCGCTGGCCGGGGAGGTGGGCCGCATCTGCCGCCGCACGCTGGAAGTGCCGCAGGTGCTTTCCTGCAAGGGAATGACCACCCTGCTGTTCAGCGAAAAGCCTGTGCTGCGGGCCGTGTTCGGCATGGCGGGCGCGGCGGCGCGGGGCAGTATTTCCGGCGATGCGGTGCAACAGTTCTGCAGCCCGGCGGCAGCGCAGATGATCCTGTGCGACGGCATGGGCACCGGCAGGCCTGCAGCCGTGGATGGCAACCTTGCCGCCGAGCTGACGGCCCGGCTGCTCAAGGCGGGCTTTACCGCAGAGCTGGCGGCAAGGCTGGTCAACGTGGCCCTTGCCCTGAAAAGTGAGGATGAGAGCGGTGCCACGCTGGACCTCATCAGCGTGGATCTTTACACCGGCACGGCAAGGCTGTTCAAGGCCGGTGCGGCACCGGGCTTCCTTGTGCACGGCGGGCGGGTGCGTGCTGTGGGCGACACCAGCCTGCCGGTGGGCATTCTGGGCGGAGTGAACGGCCAGAGCCGGGTGGTGCATTTGACGGTGGGCGATTATGCGGTGCTGGTCTCGGACGGGCTGCTGGTGGACGGTCCGGGCTGGGTGGCAAAGCAACTGGAGCTTTCCGCTGCGGCAGGAGAAGCGCCGGAAAAAGTTGCAAAGACGCTGGTGGAAACGGCCCGCGTGCGCGCCCAGAAGACCGGCAGGCCGGATGACATTACGGCGGCGGTGCTGCGGCTGGAAAAATGCGTTTGATGTTCATACAATCTTCGTTGATTTTCGACGGAGGAGAAGGTATACTATGGAAGCATAGAAACAAAACGGGAGGACAGAAACATGCTTACCATAACCGTAGCGCAGGATGGCAGCGGCGATTTTGCTTCGGTGTCCGAAGCGGTGCTGGCCGTGCCTTATGCCTGCGCAGCAGAGATCCGCATTGGCCCGGGCGTTTACCGCGAAAAGCTGGTGTGCGAAAAACAGGATATCACCCTGATCGGCGCGGGCATGGAAAGCACCCGCATCGTGTGGGGCGACGGCGGCAGGCTGCCGCACCCGGACGGCAGGCCCACCCACACCTTCCGCAGCTATACCGCGTTTTTCCGGGGGATAGAACTGCGGGTGCGGGACCTGACCATTGAAAACGATGCCGGCCCCGGGGCAAAGGTGGGGCAGGCCGTGGCGGCTTATGTGGACTGCTCTCACACCCTCTTTGAGAATGTGCGGCTGCTAGGCAATCAGGATACGCTGTTCTGCGCCCCTCTGCCGGAGAAGGAGCGGGAGAAGGATGGCTTCCTTGGCCCGGGCCGCTTTGCGCCCCGCCGACCGACGGCCCAGTATTACCGGCACTGCGAGATCGCGGGAGATATCGATTTTATTTTTGGCGGCGCGGACGCTCTGTTTG
>OHAS01003130.1_pt1 | contig 11205 bp, 9 predicted proteins | sample 1577131 | NCBI WGS metagenome assembly OHAS01 (sample SAMEA3541566, study PRJEB24748) | human gut metagenome | biome: human gut; feature: human-associated habitat; material: faeces | place: China | collected 2012
ACAACGACAGCGCGTTCGGTGCGGTGAAAAATCTGCTGGGGCTCAGCGAGGAGCACACCCAGCCCTCCGGCATTTTTGCCTCAAGCAGCTTGTCCATCCCCCAGGTGCCGTTGTACTCGATAAAAATTTGTTCCGGCTGATAGGTGTCCTGGATTTCCTGCAGTTTTGCAGGCGTAAAATCCTCTTCCTCTTCGACCGTTACCAGCTTGAAGTTGATGGTTGCCAGTTTTGCTTCGTCATATTCTTTCTCACCGTCTTCGCACATGATGATAATTCCTTTCGAACCATCACCGAAGTTATTCTCAAACAGCGTTTCTTCTACGAGAGTTGTTTTTCCGCTGTCCATAAATCCTGTAAATAAATATACCGGAATATCCTGTGCCATAATTGCTCTCCTTACATTTTTATTGGGGTTTACAGCATTTTAAAGACCAAATGTCTTCAGTAATTCATCCTCATGAATCTCCGTTCCGATTACCACGATACGTCCGGTGTAATCCGGCTCACCCTCACGGATCTCATACTCGCCCGGAACCATATCAAAGTACAGCCAGTGCGGCTCTCCGCCCGGCGTTCCGAACGGCATCTGGGCGATCAGCCGCCACGCTGCGGGCAGATCCCATCGTTCGCGCACTTCTTTGTCGATGAGCGGGTTGTAATGCTGGAGCGACGCGCCGAACCCGGCGTCTTCGAGCATCGTCCATACCGCCAGCTGGTGCATGGCCGAGGTGTGCTCCGACCAGATCGGGAAATTGTCCGCATAGGTCGGGAACTGTTCCTGCAGTTTCCGCACGACGGTCGTATCCTCGTAGTAGAGCACCGTGCCGTATCCCGATGCGAAACTGCGGTCGATCTTCTGCTCCGTGGCGACGAACGCCTCTGCGGGAATGATGGCTTGCAGGGTCCGTTTCACGATCTCCCAGAACGCTTTGTGCTGTTCGTGCAACAGGAGCACCAGCCGTGTCGACTGCGAGTTGAAGGCCGACGGGATGTGTCGTATCGCAAAATGAATGATTTCCTCGATCTTTGCGTCGTCGATCGGGGATTCGGGGGTCAGTTCATAATAACTGCGCCGGTGTTGCAGCGCGTCTTTCAAATTTCTCTCCATAGTCGTTGACATGTTATTGTATGCCCTTTTGCAAAAATAGCACAACTTTTGGAAAAATGTGCGGATTACAACGTGAAATAGTATCTTTGTAGCCATGAAAAACATGATCGAAACATTTTCCGCATTGGGCGCGCGCCTGCTCGGTTTCGGCGATGACGATGCGACGCGCGCGGTCATTGACTCCGCCTGCCGTGCCAACGGCTGGTTTACGCCCGCCGACATCCGTCGTGCGGTGCGCGCGATCGCCTGCGACATGCTGCAACGCGAAAAGCTCGAGGCGTGGCTGGCGGACTACCCTGCCCTTCCGGTTGCGGAGCCGCGGCGCGTGCTGGTCGTCATGGCCGGAAATATCCCGCTTGTTGGTTTTTTCGACCTGCTGTGCGTGCTTGTGAGCGGCCACGGTTGTCTCGTGAAGCCCTCCGCCAAGGATTCCGTGCTGATGGAACATGTCGTGGGGCTGCTGCGCGAAATCGACCCTTCCGCGCCGGTCCGCCTGTACGACGGAACGTCGCCCGTCGACGCCGTGATCGCCACCGGCAGCGACAACGCCAACCGCTATTTCCGGGCGCATTACGCCGGCATTCCCTCCCTGCTGCGGGGCAGCCGTCAGTCGGTAGCCGTGCTTTCGGGGCACGAGACGCCGGAACAGCTTGCCGGACTGGCCGACGACATCTGGGCCTATTCCGGGCTGGGGTGTCGCAGCGTGTCGCTGATTTTCGCGCCGGAAGGATATGAACCTGCGCTTCAAATACCGTCTGTAAACGATAAATATATAAACAATTACAGGCAACAGCGAGCCTTACTGGAAATGCAGGGACGGTCGTTTGTCGATCTGGGATGCGCCGTGGCTGTCGAGCAATGCGCCTTTCCGGCGGCGTTGAGCCGGATCGCCTATGCGCATTACGCGACGTTGGACGAAGTGGCCGCATGGCTTGCCGGGCATGACGGTGAACTGCAATGCGTCGTCACCGGGTGTCTCCCCCACAGCCGCCGCGCCGGTTTCGGCTGCGCACAGTCTCCGGCCCTGACCGATTATCCCGACGACCGCGACGTTCTTGCGTGGCTTGCGGCGTTGGATTGACAAAAAGTGTTATATTTGGTGTCGTAACGAAACAATATTCTAAAAATACTACTGCAATGTCGATGGTTTTCCGATTCCGGATGTTGAGCGACGAAAACGATAATTTCGTGCGCGATTACGAGGCGATGTACGACATGACGCTGCTCGATTTCCATGATTTCATCCTTCAGTCGCTTGAGTACGAGCCTTGTATGGCTTCGTTCTTCACGGCCGACGACCGCTGGGAGAAGCAACGCGAATTTACGAGCGTGGAGATGGACGACGGCTCCGGGGACGCTCCCGCGGCGATGGAGAGCGTAACGCTCGGCCAGGTCATCCACAACCGCCGCGACCGTCTGATCTATCTCTTCGACATGTTCGGCGACCGCGCTTATTTTCTGGAACTTACCGGAACTTTCGAAGCCGAGAAGGGCGCTTCCTATCCGCGTGAAATCTATGCGCAGGCCGCTGCTCCCGACCAGTACGATCCGTCGAAAACGCGCGCGGAGGACGACGAAGGGTCGATTTTCGGCGAAGTGATGAGCGAATTCAGCGATTTCGAGGGCGACGATAATTACGACGATGAGTACTAAACGGCTGCTGGTCATCGTCGGGCCGACGGGTTCGGGCAAAACGGATTTGAGCATCCGTCTGGCCGGCCATTACGCCGCGCCGATCCTTTCGACCGATTCCCGGCAGGTTTACCGGGGGATGCCGATCGGCACGGCACAGCCCACTTTCGATCAGCTTCAAGCGGTTGAGCATCATTTTATTGCCTCGCACGATATAAAGGATTACTTGAGTTGCGGGGAATACGAGGTGCAGGCCCTTGCGCGGCTCGAAAAACTTTTTGCCGGCCACGATTACGTCGTTGCCGTCGGCGGCGCGGGGCTGTATGTCCGGGCGTTGTGCGAAGGCATGGACGACCTGCCGCAGGCCGACGAATCGCTGCGCGAGGAGATGGATCGCTGGCTGGCGGAGGAGGGACTCGGAGCGCTTGCCGAGAAGCTCCGGGAGCTGGACCCGGAGTATTACCGGATTGTCGACCTCAACAATCCGGCGCGTGTCGTGCGGGCATTGGAGGTATGCCTTCAAACCGGCATGCCCTACTCCCGGCAGCGTACCGGCATACGGCGAGCGCGTCCGTTCGAAATCGTGAAAATCGGCGTCGACCTGCCGCGCGAGGAGCTTTACGACCGCATCAACCGCCGGGTGGACCGGATGCTTGCCGACGGTCTGGAAGCCGAGGCGCGGGCGCTGTACCCCTACCGGGAACTGAATGCGTTGCAGACGGTCGGCTACCGCGAGTTTTTCGATTACTTCGACGGGCGTATCGGCTATGACGAGGCTGTGGAGCTGATCAAACGCAATTCGCGCCGCTATGCCAAGCGGCAGCTCACCTGGTTCCGCCGCGATCCGGAAATCCGCTGGTTCCGGCCCGACGACGATGCGGCGATGATAAATTACATAGATTTTGGCAAATCGTAAATATTTTCGTACTTTTGCCGGCGTCTTTCGGCGAAAGACTGCGCCCGGATGGTGGAATCGGTAGACACGCCGGACTTAAAATCCTGTGGCCAGTAATGGCCGTGCCGGTTCGATCCCGGCTCCGGGTACCAGTAAAATCGCTTAATTTGTTGATTATGACAGGTTAAGCGATTTTTAATTTTCGGGTTTTCCCCGCATTTTCCCCGCAGAGAAGAAATGGTTGTAATGTGAAAACCAAATGTTGGATATCCCTTTTGTTATTGTGTAACCTGTTGGTTGAATTAAAATAAAGCATATTTGATAATACAAATTTTGTCGATGATTGTAGAAGCTGAGGTATTGCAGCATGACCAAGCTCGATTTTAACGGCTGTACGGGTAAACAGCCCGTATGTCATACTAATCAAGAACTGGTTAAGTTGAGAAATCTTTTGATATGCTTTCTGGAACGATTGTAAGCTCATGAGAGTTGTTTCCGGTTCTTTTGGTTCAGTTGATACGGGACTTCAAGTTTGATATGAGCCATTTTGAAAAGGTCTTGTTGCATATCAATATTCAAGTACCATACGTGCCGAAATAATTTCTGAATATCAATCTTTTATACGATTGATACCCAATTTTACACCCGAAAAATGTAAAATTAGGTGTTGTATTTTCTCTATATCGAATCACACAGGCTAATGAATAAGGAAAGATCATTGAGCTTTCGGGTACTTTTTGGAAATGTCAAATGATTGGTATTTAATAATATGAGATTTGTATTTCGTATTTTGCATCCGCAATTTGTCTGCATTTCTTATGATGACAATGCATTTTTCATCTTTTTTCGTTATCTTTGGAGCCAATCATATAAAGAATAGTGCGAAAATACAAACGGAACATAGGTGCGGTATTGCTACTGGTACTCTTCGCATGGTACTGGAGTTCTGTTACGCTGTTTCCCCATGCTCACAATATCGACGGGCATATCTATGTTCACTCGCATCCTTTCTCCGGTACCTCGAATAATCCCGGCCACAGCCATACCCCGCAGCAGTTTCAACTGATCGCACACCTGTCGCTGCTGGTAATGATGGTGGCGACGCTCGTCGCATTCGCCTTACGGCTGCTGGGAGTTTCCTTCATTTTCAAAACGCAAAAACCGGCCGTCCGGCAGGACGCTCCGATCCGGATTTACGGGCTGCGTGCACCTCCCGTCTGCTGATACACATTCCATTCTGAACGGGACGGGCTTGTTGCCCGCACCCGTTGCCATGTATATGTATCAGTAATTATCAAAAACCGGATTTTTCCATGAAAGAAAAAATATTGGGGGCATTTCTCATGCTCCTGCTCCCCGCGGTATGCTCCGCCGGGGAGGAGCCTGCCATGAAGCCCCAAAAGCAGAGCGACGCAAATATCACCGGCCATGTGGTCGATGCCAAAACCTACGAACATCTGGCCTTTGCCACCATCGCCGTGAAAGGCACGACCATCGGCATCGCTACCGATGCCACGGGGCACTATTTCCTGAAGAACCTGCCGCAGGGCCGTTTTACGCTCGTTGCCTCGTCTGTGGGTTACAGGAGTGCCGAGCAGACGGTCGAGATCTCGCCCGACAAGACCATCGAGGTCAATTTTTCCCTGACCGAAGAGGCGCTTTCTGTCGAAGAGGTCGTCGTGTCGGCCAGCCGGACGGAGACCAACAAGAAAACATCACCGACTATCGTATCGGTGGCCTCGGCCAAACTCTTCGAATCGACCGCCTCGTGCAATCTGGCCGAGACGATGAATTTCCAGTCGGGATTGCGCGTCGAAACCAACTGCGGCAACTGCGGTACGACCCAGCTGCGCATAAACGGACTCGAAGGGCAGTATTCGCAGGTACTGCTCGACAGCCGCCCGATCTTCAGTTCGCTGGCATCGGTCTACGGCCTTGAACAGCTGCCCGTCGCCATGATCGAGCGGGTCGAGGTGATCCGCGGAGGCGGCTCGGCGTTGTTCGGGGCGAATGCCATCGGCGGTGTGGTCAACATCATCACCAAGGAGCCGCTGCGCAACTCCGTCACACTCTCCAATACGACCAATATCTTTGAGGGCGGTACGGCCGACTTCAACACCTCGCTCAACGGCTCGTTCGTCTCCGACGACTACAAAATGGGCGTCTACCTGTTCGGCATGATTAAGGACCGCGATTCGTATGACCGCAACGGGGACGGATTCTCGGACATCCCAAAACTCAACTCCGAGACGGCCGGATTTCGGGCCTATTACAAAACTTCGCCCTATACGCGTCTGACGGCGGAATACCACCATATTCACGAGTTTCGCCGTGGGGGCAACGAGTTCGACCAGCCGCCCCACATGGCCGATATCGCCGAACAGCTCAATCACAAGATCGACGGCGGCGGATTGAAATTCGACTGGTTCAGTCCGAACAACCGCCACCGGATGGGCATCTATACTTCGGCGCAGAATATCGACCGTGACAGTTATTTCGGCACGGACAAGAATCCCGACGCCTATGGCGCTACGGACGACAAGACGTTCGTGGCGGGAGCCCAATATACCTACTCTTTCCATAAACTGCTGTTCCTGCCCTCGGAACTGACGGCGGGCGTCGAGTACAACTACAATACGCTGCACGACAAATACCTCGGCTTCGGGCGCGACTTCGAGCAGACCACCCATAGCACGGGTTTCTTTTTCCAGAACGAGTGGCGGAGCGAAAAGCTCAACTTCCTGATCGGCGGCCGCGTGGACAAGCACAACATGATGAAGAACGTCGTCTTTTCGCCGCGCGTGAACGTGCGTTACAGTCCGACGGAAAAGATCGGCCTGCGGGCCAGCTATTCGAGCGGTTACCGCGCGCCGCAGGCCTACAACGAGGACCTGCACATCGACGCTTTGGACAACAAGGTGGCGATCATTCGACTCGCTCCGGATCTCAAACCCGAATACTCGCACAGCCTGAGTGCATCGGTGGATCTGTATCATAATTTCGGGCGAGTGCAGGCCAACCTGCTCGTCGAAGGATTCTACACGATGCTTGAGGACGTGTTTACGCTCGAAAAAATCGGCGAGGATGCCCAGGGCAACATCATTAAGGAGCGCCGCAACGCTTCGGGAGCCACCGTGGCCGGCGTGGGAGCCGAAGCCAAGGCGGGTATTCCGGGACGGTTCGAGCTGCAGCTGGGCTACACCTTCCAGCGCAGCCGTTACGACGAACCCGAAAAATGGTCGGACGACGTGACGCCCCAGCGGCGGATATTCCGTTCGCCGGACCATTACGGCTACTTGACGGCGAACGTCAACCTCACGCGTGATTTCACGGCGTCGGTGTTCGGCAACTACACGGGCCGGATGCTCGTGCAGCACAATGCTGGGTATATCGAGAGGGATACCGAGCGTCTGACGCCCGATTTCTGGGATATGGGCCTGCGGCTGTCGTACAATTTCCGGCTCACGAAACAACTGCGGCTGGAACTGAATGCCGGGGTGAAAAACCTTTTCGACAGCTTCCAGAAGGACCTCGATTTCGGCCAGAACAAAGATGCCGCTTATATCTACGGTCCGGCAGTTCCGCGCACTTACTTTATCGGAGCAAAATTCGCGCTGTGACCAAGATGTACCGTGTTATTCGGATGCAGGGCCGGTTCCTGCATCCGAATTTGTATTTAGAGCTTGAAGGTCGGCAAACCAATAGGAATAAGTTTTCACCGTTCCGTCGTCTAGGCGGATGTCGTAGCTTTGTGAAAAAGATCGGCCCAGCCGGAACGGCACGGGCTGTCGGAAGATCGGACCGTCGTAACAGAATGTATGATATTCGCCGTTTTCTCCATTGGGATCGACTCCGGCAGGCAGAGAGGCTATGAAGCCGCGGTCGATCTCCCGGCCTATGGCGTCGGCGCCGAGTCCGTCGGCCATCGTGGTTACGACGACCGTCCGAAATCCCGATACGAGGAAATCGTTCATCACCTCTTCCGAAGATTTTCCCCAAAGCGGTTCCACGATTTCGATTCCGTGCGGCGAGAGTTGCTGCTCCCGGTATTTGCGCACATCGTGCAGGAAAATATCCCCGAAGATGAAACGGGTCACGCCCTGCGTCTTGAAATGCTCCACGGCCCGGGACATGGCGACGTCGTAATCCTCCATATTGCCTTTGGGCGTCAGGTCTACGATATAAAGAGGAACGCCGATGCTTTCGGCCTGCATTTGCAGTAATGCCGTCGGGATGCCGTGCATCGTCGAACGGTGCGTATCCCGGTTTACGGTAGTCAGCAGCGCGACGATCTCGTATTCGCCCGATTGCTGTGCCCGCAACAGCGCATGGGCGGAATCCTTGCCGCCGCTCCAGTTGAATACGGCTTTTATCCGTTCCATATTATATTTTCTGCATTATGGAAGAACCCGCAGACAAGGGTCAAATACTCGGGCAATGATCCGTCTGTACCCCATTTCAGTTCGATGCCGAAGAGTTCGGAGGTTGTGTGTGCGATGTCGAATCCGCAGGCTTCGAGCGATGGACGTACCAGTTCGGGGTGGCGGCAGGGTTTCGCTTCGGGGCGGGTGCAGGTTCCTTCGGGGCAGTAGAGGCAGGTGCCGACATAGGCGAACGACCGTCCGCCGTACCTGCGTTCCATTTCGAGCAGCCGCCGTTCGAGCCGCTGCCGTTCGGGGCGGATCAGCCGGCCGGCTTCCGACATCGGAACGTGCTGTTCGGCAGGAGTGATCTTCGTCGCGATAATCAATGCTGACGTATATTGCGAGAGATATGCTCCGACATCGTATCCGAACGGCGGACATCCCCAGCTGCAGCCGTAATTGCGGCAGGCGCGGCAACACTCCAAAAACCGCTTGGCATCACGGAACCGGGCGATATAGTCAGCCACGGGCAATGCAGCGCAATGGTCTTCTGCGGTATATCGAAATGAAAAATCCATGAAACAAAAATAGTCGTTTCGGGCGTTTGTAATGCTGTTTCACGAAAATAATTTGTTGTCGAGCGCTGTTTTTCGGGATTAACCGTTATATTTGCCCCAGATTTGGTTTTCCGTTCCCCGTGCCGGGGAGGAAATGAAAAGGGAATCGGGTGCAAATCCCGGACAGTCCCGCTGCTGTGAAGCCCCGTGACGTTCCGAATATCTCAGCCACTGCCCCGCGGGGCGGGAAGGCTTCGGGACAGGGGTCAGTCAGAAGACCTGCCAGTTAGGGAGAAGTCGTTCGCGAGGACAGAGCGGCTTGGTACGAATCATTTTCTAAACAGGTTTTAAATAATGGTGTTATCCTTTGCTAGAAAGGGATACCTCGCTTGCGTATTATCGATGCTGGCGATAGGTATGTCCCATGGACAAAGCAAACTCGACTCTATCCAACACTTGGACGAAGTTACGGTCACGGCCCGGAGTTTCAGCTTTAAAGAGGTAATTCCTTCCCAAAAACTATCGGGGAAAGAATTACAAAATTTGAACAGTCACACGGTAGCAGATGCTTTACGCTACTTCTCGGGTGTCCAATTGAAAGACTATGGGGGCGTAGGAGGTATCAAGACAGTAAATATCCGAAGTATGGGAACGAACCACATGGGTGTTTTCTACGACGGCATCGAATTAAGCAACGCGCAAAACGGACAAGTAGACCTTGGAATGTATTCCTTAGACAATATCGAGGAGATTTCTTTATACAATGGCCAGAAGAGCGATATTTTCCAATCCGCAAAAGATTTCGGTGCGGCCGGTACGCTTTATCTGCGTTCTCGTCGTCCTCGTTTCGAAGATGGAAAAACAACGAATATCCGTGCCACGATGAAAGTCGGTTCTTTCGACGTTATCAACCCCTCGGCGCTGTTCGAATATAAGATATCAGAAAACATAGCCGCCTCTTTCAGCGCCGAATGGTTAAGCGGAAGCGGTAAATACAAATTTCGTTACCGCCGTATCAACCCTGCCGGAGAGATCGCTTACGATACGACCGCCGTCCGGGAAAACGGGGATATCAACGCCACCCGCCTAGAGGCCGGACTTTATGGCAAGATGAGCGACGGTACTTGGAATCTTAAGTTCTACAACTACAATTCCGAACGAGGTATCCCGGGGGCTATCGTAAACAACGTATGGCGACGCGGCGAACGAGTATGGGATACGAACTCTTTCATGCAAGGCTCCTATATCAAAGAAATCAATAGTAAATTCAAGACACAGGTCAATGCGAAATACGCTTTCTACCGTACGCATTATGTGAACAACGACGACAAGCTGATTCATGTAGATAACCTGTATAAGCAACGGGAGATTTACCTATCTTCCGCTAATGTCTACTCCATCCTCTCGAACTGGGATGTCTCTGCTTCTTACGACTTGCAATGGAACAAGATGAACGCCGATATGTATGGATTCGTTTACCCGGAACGCTTCACCAACCTCCTTTCGGTCGCTACGGCGCTCCGGTTAGGAAAAGTAAAATTACAGGCCAGCGGACTGGCGACTTTTATCAACGACCGTGTAGAAGAAGGCCCCGCACCGAAAGCCCGGCAAATCCTTACACCCGCCGTATTCGCCTCCTACAAGCCGTTCGAGAAACAAGACTTTAATGTACGCGCTTTCTATAAACGAATCTTCCGTATGCCTACCTTCAACGATTTATATTACGCCGATATGGGAAACTCCAAATTAAACCCAGAATATGTAACCCAATATGATGCCGGCTTCGCTTACACGAAAACATGGGAGAACTATCTTTTCTATCGCTTCAAGATACAGGCGGATGGTTATTACAACAAGGTGAAAGACAAGATCATCGCTTACCCCAAAGGCCAGCAGTTCCGTTGGACGATGCTGAATTTGGGTAAGGTAGAAATCAAAGGTATAGATGTCAGTACGGAAACGACCGTCAATCCGGTAAAAGATTTGTTCGTCACGCTACGCGTACAATACACCTATCAAAAGGCCCAAGACTTCACGGATCCCTCGGATACCTATTACGGAGATCAAATCCCTTATATCCCTTGGCATAGCGGCTCCGCCATCGCACAAGCCTCTTTCAAGGGATGGAACCTCAACTATAGTTTCATATATGTGGGAGAGCGGTATAACCAGCAGGAAAATATCAAATACAATTATACGCAACCGTGGTACACCAGCGACATCTCCTTGTCGAAAGATTTGAAATTCAAATTCGGACTTATCAAGGCTGCCGTAGAGGTAAACAACCTGTTAAGCCAAGACTACGACGTGATCCTGAATTATCCGATGCCGAAACGAAATTACAAAGTGTCTTTAACGATCGAGATATGAAAAGACATACATTATATATAATAGGTATCCTGATCGGTTGCGCTTTTTCATCCTGCCGTAAGATCGAGATCGTAGTTCCATCGGAATACGAGCTGGTCTCCGATGGTATCCACCCCGAGGCGAATCCTCAAGGGATGTATTTAGTGAACGAGGGGAATATGGGAAGCAATAAATGTACGCTGGATTATCTGGATTACGTGAACGGTTATTATATCCGTAACCTCTACTCGGAACGGAACCCAAACGTGGTCAAGGAGTTGGGCGATGTAGGCAATGATA
>OHAS01003135.1_pt1 | contig 11199 bp, 8 predicted proteins | sample 1577131 | NCBI WGS metagenome assembly OHAS01 (sample SAMEA3541566, study PRJEB24748) | human gut metagenome | biome: human gut; feature: human-associated habitat; material: faeces | place: China | collected 2012
TAACGGTCAGATTATTCGGACTGCCTGTGGCGTCAAAGGAATCGGCAACGGCCTGGATGAGAGCGTCCGGCGTAGCGGAGGTGAGAAAACCGCTGTTAATAATAAAATCTCCCGGATGTATCATGGCTACAGCCTGTTCCATTGTAACTACTTTGTTCATTTGCAAAAACCTCCTTCATAAAGTTTAAAATTTCACAATCCTTGATGATTTCATTATAACTTTGGCTTTATTGGAAAGAGAAATACCAAAAACACATGAAATCTATGTCAGGCAGACATAAATTAAACCGCTGTAAATGATGAAAAAACGCGAGAATAATGGATAAAATAGCGGTTTTAACATAAATTTTCAGAATCTAAAAGGAGAATTTTCGGTATAAATTGGAAAAAAAATCAAATTGACAAAACTTAAACAATCAGACATACTAAAGTTAAAGTAGACCAACCGGGAAAGCTTGATTTTCAGCTTGTTGGCAGTTACAGTACTCATGGTTAAAGACTCCTTTTTGAATGGAATATGGTTGAACGTCGCAAGGACGGCGATCACAGAATAAGGCCGGCGGCGATCGATGCTGCCAGCAGGACGCAGAACACAACATCCCACGCAGAGAACCGAAGCGACAGATAGTTGCTCTTGCGGCGTTTTAAGTCGATGCCCCGTGTTTCGGCGGAGGCGGACAGCGTCTCGGCGATGCGGATGACCCGCAGCGCCATGGGAACGGTCAGAATTTCCAGATACGATGGCAGCGCACGCAGCTTCTGAAGCGGCGATGTGAACACGCCCCGGGTGCGGATGGATTGCCGCAGCAGCTTCATATCCCCGGACAACACCGGGAAGAAGCGGAAGATTACAGCGACGATCATAATGAGCCGTTCCGGCAGGTGCAGATTACGCAGCGCCGCCAGGGTACGGCTGGCTTCATTCCGCCCAATCAGCGTCCGCATGGAAATGCCAACGGCAATGATACGCGGGAACAGCACTAACATAAAGGAAAACACCGTGCCCGGCAGCAGAGCGTTTGCCGCCCACAGCAGCTCAAAGCTCATCCCGCCTGCCAGCGCCGTTCCGAACCAGCCGTCAGCTGCGGTCAGCAGGATCAGCGCCGCATATGCGGCATAAACTAAGTGGTTGCTGGATGTGGAGATCACGACCAGCAGGGCCAGCCAGTAAAGCAGCTTCGTTGCCGGGTGGAATCGTTCTTTATGCTGTTTTTTCGCAGGAGCATCGGAAGGATGGAAGCGCTCCATATATTGCCGTACCACTTGCAAATCTCGTTCCGAATGAACGGGAAATTCTGCTCCTGCATGTCCATTCGACAGCCCGATGCAGTAGTCGCAGGTATCTGCAATCAGTTCAAGGTCGTGGGTGATGATGAGAACAGTCTTTTTCTTCCGCATCTCCCGGATCAGTGCCGCGCACCGCTCCAGACTTTCCGCGTCCTGTCCTGCTGTCGGCTCGTCCAGTATGACGATTGGCTTGTCGGACAGATACGCCATCATCAGCGTCAGACGCTGCATCTGCCCGCCGGAGAGGGAAAAGGGATGCCGGTCGCGGCAGTCCCACATATCCATACTTTTCAGCAGCGCTTCCGTTTTTGCTTCAAACTCCGGTGTCACCGCATGGCCGTATTGCAGTTCGTGCAGGACGGAGTTGGTGAAGAACTGGAACTCCGCCTCCTGAAGAATGAACAGCACTTGCTTTTGCAGCTGCTTTGGATTTTGCGGCTTTCCGAAAAGCATTATCCTGCCGCCGGAGGGGCGGTAAAGCCCTGCAATCAGCTTGCCGATGGTCGTTTTGCCGCAGCCGTTTGCGCCCACAAGGCCGACGATCTCATGCTCACGGACGGAAAAGCTGACACCAGAGAGGGTATCTCCGGCCTTCCTGCCGTATGTATAGCGGACATCTGAGACGGCAAGTGCCGTCGGCGCGGTTTTCGGCAGCGGCTCTTTCTCCGGCACGGTGATCTCCGCAAGGTCGAGCGTGCGCAGAGAAAGTGTTTGTCTCCGCTCCACTGAGAACGTCTTTGCCCCTGCGGCAGTGTATTTTCCTTTGATCTCGCCGTCTGCCATGACCCAAAATTCATCGGCAATGTCCGCAAGATAGTACAGCCGGTGCTCACTGAGTAGCAGCGTTTTACCCTGCCTTTTCAGCGCCAGCAGAATCTCCTTTAACTGCTGCGTGGCTGCAAAGTCCAGGTTGGCCGTTGGCTCGTCAAGGAGAAAAATATCTGTGTCCATGGCCCATGCCGAGAGAATGGAGATGAGCTGTCGCTCGCCGCTGGACAGCGCATAAACGTTGCGATCCTTCAGCCGCTCCAGATGGAAGATCCGGAAGGCCTCGTCCACCCGCCGCCGGATTTCATCCTGCGGCAGACCGTGATTTTCAAGACCGAAGGCCACTTCATTGGAACTGTTCACAGTAAAAAACTGACTTCGTGGATCCTGAAATACCGATGCTGCCAGCTCGCCGATCTCGCCGATACGCAGCCCGGCGGTGTCCTGCCCGTTCAGGCGGCAAAAGCCCTTCAGCTCTCCCTCGTAAAATTGTGGGATCAGTCCGTTGATGCACCGCAGCAGCGTAGATTTTCCGCATCCGCTGCCTCCGCAGAGCACCACGCAGCGTCCCGCCGGGATGCCTCCGCCGACCTGTCGGAGGATGGGCAACTTTGTCTCCGCATATTGGAATTCAAATTCAAAATCTATCATCGCAAACTCTTTTCTTATTGGTTAGCCGACTCTAACCGGCGGCCGTAAGAAACGGACGGATGGACCGTCCGAATCGACTTTTCGGATTTATTGCAAGGTATCGCATAGCAGCCGCCAGCCAGCGTTGGTGAAATCAAGGACCGCCTGTAAGCAGGTAAGCATTCTACCTTCCTCCATGTGCCGATCCAGCAGCTGGCGGAAGTACCAGAACTGGGAGCCCATCAAAAGGCGGATCGCATCGGCATTTGGCGCTTTTCCATAGATATGTGAAAAGAACTCTACCGTTTGTTCCGCTTTACGGTTCATCAGTTCATGCAGCACGGTTTCAATGGAGCTGCCATCGCTGCGGCAGAAAAATAAAGTGCAGTCGTCATGGTGCTCGGTCAGGAGCCGAAAATATACTTGTTCCTCGGCGTTTATGGCGCGGAGGATATCTTCCGGTTGTGCGCTGCACTTTGCTTTTTCGTATTCTTCCGCGACGGGGGTAAAGAAAACCTGCATCGTCTCAAAAAAATCCTGAAGCAGACTGGCAAACAACGCGTCTTTATTTTTGTACCTTGTGTAGATCGCTCCTGTGGTGACACCGGCTTTTTCGGCGATCTTGTGCAGAGAGGCTTTCTGAAAGCCGTAAGCAAGAAATTCCGAATAAGCAGCCTGAATAATCCCATCATCCAGGGAATGATCCCTATTGGCCATGTATTCACTCCTCTGCGTCTAAATAATAATGTCATTATCGATAACGGCATTATTATAGCATTCTTTTTCCTGCTTGTCAATGAGAAGTCTTAAATAAAAAAACATCAAATCTCGTCTCTTTTTGATTTTTTCTTTCATAAAAACCAACCAAACAGAGGTCTGTCATCATCCGTTAGATTGTTTTCAGTAAAATGAAAGTATCACAAAAGGTCCCCAAAAGTAAGCATTCCAAACAGCATAAAAATGAGCCATTGTCAGCAACTGAAATAACCGCTACCATTAGTTTGTCCAAGACTAATAAGGTAGCAGAAAGGTGCTAAGAATGGCTCGAATCAAGTATATCAAAGATTTCTGCGAACAATTTAGCCCTCGATTTCTGTGCCACCCTGGAATTTGAAGGTCATTCGTCCGTCGGCGTGAACGGTCACTGTGTCAATAGTGGTCAACCAGAGCTTTTCGTCAAACTCGGTGATGGTGTCCAGTTCCTGCATCTCAAACATGAAAGCACCGATAGCTTCTGCTTGTGTTTCCCATTCAGCCTTTGTGGTACGGAGCTGTTCAAGTTGTGCCTTGGCTTTTTCGTAACGCTCCACAAAACCATTGTACCGGACGGCGTACTCCTCCTGGTTCTGCGCCGTTTGTGAATTCTCTGCGATGCAGCGTTTTGTCAGTTCGGTCACCACATCGATTTCCTCAAGCAGGCTTTCAATTTCTGCATCAATACCTGTGCAGTCCGTCAGCGTGGTTTGCATCAGACGGCAGTCCTCAAGGATGCCGTCCTTGCTGTCGATAATGGCGTTGAGGGCGGTCACGAACCGCGCTTTAATGGTTTCCTCGTTCAGATGAGGAGTTTCGCATTTGTGCTCACCCTTGAATTTGCTGTTGCATTGCCAGATGACCCTGCGGTATTTTGAGGTCGAGTTCCAGACTTTCGAGCCGAAGTAGGAACCGCAGTCCCCGCAGACGATGCGGGAAGAAAAAATGCTCTTTCCGCTGTACTGACGGCTTATCCTCTTACGCCGCGCAAGCTCCGTCTGAACTTTGTCGAACTCTTCCGGCGTAATTATCGGCTCATGGCTGTGTTCCACATAATACTGCGGCACCTCGCCCTCATTGACCTTCCTCTTTTTTGTGAGGAAATCGACCGTGAAGCATTTCTGAAGGAGTGCAGCGCCCTTGTATTTCTCGTTTTGAAGGATGCTTTCCACTGTACTGGTCTGCCAGCGTTGTTTTCTCGATGGAGTCGGAATCTCATCTGCTGTCAGCTCCTTTGCGATGGCTCCCGGCGTCAGCCCTTCCATGAAACGAGTATAGATTCGGCGGACAATGACCGCCTCTTCTTGCACGACTTCGGGAAAACCGTCCGCTCCCTTGCGGTAACCGAGGAACTGCTTGTATGGGAGGTTGACCTTTCCATCCGCAAACCGCTTCCGCTGTCCCCAGGTCACGTTCTCCGAAATGGAGCGGCTTTCTTCCTGTGCCAAGCTCGACATGATAGTTAGCAGCAGTTCGCCCTTGCCGTCAAAGGTGTAGATGTTCTCTTTTTCGAAGTAGACTTCCACTCCTTTTTCTTTCAGCTTGCGGATGGTAACCAGGCTGTCGACCGTGTTTCGGGCGAAGCGGCTGACTGACTTTGTGACGATGAGGTCGATTTTACCGGACATGGCATCGGCGATCATTTCATTAAAGCCAATGCGATGCTTGGTGTTCGTGCCGGAAATGCCCTCATCGGTATATACCTTTACAAACTCCCATTCGGGATTGCGTTTGATGTATTGCGTGTAGTAATCCACCTGCGCCTCGTAGCTGGTGAACTGCTCATCGCTGTCGGTAGACACTCTGGCGTATCCTGCGACCCGGCGTTTCTGTATTGTCACCTTAGAAAGATGTGTCAGTGGGTTAATGGTCGGTGGAATGACCGTGACCGACCGTGCTGCTGTTCTGTTCATTCCTTTTTCCTCCTTGCCTGTAATGCCCGCTGCCGTGCCTTTTCTTTCATTTCAGGCGTCCAGCTTTCTGCTCTGGAGCGGTCTTTCCATCGTTTAGCGATTTCAGAACCGTCGTCCATGCAGTATACGACCACATTGTTTTTATCTGCTCTGATTGCCGTTATTTTGCTTCTGACCATATCGCTGTCGATGCTGCCCTCTCCCAGCACCTCGCAGGTGAGGACTTCGAGCGTTTCTTCTGGAATCCGCTTAGCGGCACATTCAGATTTACCTTTGGTTTGGAATGTAGTGCAATTCCAGTAATGCTTTTTGCGGTAAGTGACGCGCTTATATGTGTTGCCGCACAGTCCGCAGTGAATCAGCCCCGAAAAAGCTGAACGAGTCGGTTTCTTGCGGTTGGCAGTCTGCTGCGCCAGCATTCTGAGCCGCTCCTGTGCCTTATCAAATGTTGCCTGGTCGATGATTGGCTCATGCGTTCCCTCGGCATAGTACATCGGCAGTTCACCCTTGTTTGCCACCAGCTTCTTTTCGATATGATTGTTGCGGTAACGCTTCTGCAGCAGCGCATTGCCGAGGTACTTTTCATTTGACAATGTATTTCGCATCCGCTCAGCACACCACTTGCCGCCGAGCGCGCCCCTATAACCCCTGGCATTCAAATCACGGCTGATAGAACTCATGCTTTCGCCGCCGTTGAACCGTGAAAATATCTCTCTGACAATGGCGGCTTCCTTTTCGTTAATCTGAACACCGTCTGCGGTGATGCTGTAGCCGAACAGAAAACGAAGGTTAATCAGTTCACCGTTTTCAAAGGCTTTTCGCACACGCCACTTTTGGTTCTCGCTGGCTGACAGGCTCTCTTCCTGTGCGTAGGATGCCAGGATGGTCATCATCAGCTCTCCGTCTGCGCTTATGGTGTGGATGTATTGCTCCTCAAAATAGACGTCAATGCCCATACTTTTCAGTTCGCGAACTGTTTGGAGCAGCGTCACCGTATTTCTTGCAAAGCGTGAAATGCTTTTTGTAATGACCATATCAATTTTTCCTGCACGGCAGTCCGTCAGCATCTGCTGAAAGCCTTCCCGATCGCTCTTTGTACCGGTCAGTGCTTCGTCGCTGTAAACACCGCAATAGACCCAGCCAATGTGAGACTGGATCATTTCGCTGTAGTGGCTGACCTGGGCAGAAAGCGAATGGAGCATGGCATCCTTGCCGCTGGAAACACGAGCGTAGGCGCACACACGCAAGGCCCTCGGTTGCGCCGGAATATAGGAATCGACCCGTTCTACAATTCTCTCCATTTGATTCACCTCCTTCGGGTGTGTGACATATTACCTCTGAATCAAGAACATATCCAGTTGTTTCAGCGGAATATACTACCCGAAGATATGCCGTACTTTTTGGCGATAATTGTATCAATTTTTGCGTACTCTTTGGCTGAAATAATGCCCTTGGAACGCATACTCCGGGCGAGTGCCATAGCCGTTTGATAGGCCATCAGCCGTTTTTCGTAATCAGTCATAGCTGGACCCCTTTCTTCGAAACTCAGCGTAACAGGCACGGGAGCAGAACCGTCGGTGAGCATTGCCGTAGCTTTTAAACTGATTTCCGCAATGAGCACAAGTAACTGTGTAGTACGCTTTGCGCTGCACCAGTTCGGGATGATTGTTCCACCACGCCATTCGGCAAAAATCCGAGCAGAACTTCTTTTGCCGCTTATGGGGTGTCTGCTCAAGCGGCTTTTTGCAGTTCCGGCACAAACCCTCCGACTCAGCAAAGTCATTTTTCTGCACGGGGTGTCTGGAACAGTAGGACTTTACGGTGTTCTGCGGTAATCCTGTTATGGTCGCTATTTTCTTATATCCGTAGCCTTGGCGCTGCAACTCAGCAATCTGCGTTCGTTCTTCATTCTTCATAGTCATGGCTCCTCTCTGAGAACAGCAATTCTCGCTATACCCAGAAAAAAGTCCTGTTTGTCAGGGTTCAAAAGGGTAAAAAAATAACGCCCTCCACGGAAATGAATCCGCAGAGGGCAATACTTGTTTTACAGCTTCCAACCGACGGCTTTTTCACGCCCACTGATAAAGTGGTGGTAGATGCCGTCCTGCTTTATCAGTTCATCGTGTATGCCGCGCTGAACGATCTGTCCCTTGTCCACCACAAGGATCTGATCCGCATGGCAGACGGTTTTCAAGCGATGGGCGATCATGATGACGGTTTTCTCCTGCGTCAGTTTTTGGATAGCCTCCATCAGCTCCTGCTCATTCTCTGGGTCCACATTGGCGGTGGCTTCGTCCAGAATAACGATCGGGGCGTCCTTCATCATGGCACGGGCGATGGAGAGCCTCTGGCGTTCTCCGCCGGAAAGGGAGCCCCCCGCCTCGCCAATCACCGTTTCGTAGCCCTGCGGCAGCTTCATAATGAAGTCGTGGCAGCGGGCTTTTTTCGCCGCTGCGATGACCTGCTCCATCGGTGCGTCCGGCTGTCCGAAGCGGATGTTGTTGGCAATCGTGTCATCGAACAGATAAACATTCTGAAACACGAAGCTGAAATTCCGCATCAGGCTGTCCATGTCGTACTCGCGTACATCGTGGCCGCCCAGCATGACCTGTCCGGCATCCACATCCCAGAAGCGGGAGAGCAAATGGCAGAGCGTGGTCTTGCCGCCGCCGGAAGGCCCGACGATGGCCGTTGTTGTCCGCTCCGGAATGTCCAGCGTGACTCCGTTGATAATCGGTTTTTCGCCATAGGAAAACGCAATGTGATCTGCACGAAGATCATGGTGCTCCGGCGTAAGTTCTGCGCCGGAAATATCCATGGCAGGAAGGTTCAGAATGTCCGCTGCCTGATTCACGCAGGTATCCACCACCCGCAAAAGGCTCGACTGTGTGCCGGCCTGCTCCAGACCCTCCGTGAGCAGGAAGGAGCAGATGCAGAGCATGACGCAGTTGAGAAGCTCCATGCGGCCATTTGTGTAAAGCACAAGCGACAGCACCACGATGCCCACATCAATGAGCTTGGCAACCACATTCTGCGTCAGCATCAGCGGCATAAGCTTCAGCTCCATGTCGATGTTGGCATCCACATTTTCCTTGATGGCGCCTTCCAGCCGGCGGTTGTACCGGCCAATCAGGGAGTAGGACTTCACTTCGGCGATCCCCTTGATAAACTCCAGCACCTGCTCCACCACTGCCGTGTCCCCGGCAAATTTGCGGCGGGTCGTTTGCTCGGATTTGATCTGCAAGGCATGATTCACGGCGTAGTAGACGGCAAGACCGGCAATAATGAGCAGTCCGACTCGCCAATCGAACAGAAACACCGCCAGCGTCATCACCGCTGTGGAGAAGACGCCTTCCGTGACGAGCATGACCACGCGGGTGGACACGCCGGAGAGGTTATCCATGGTGTTGGTGGTGACGGAGGTGATAGCGCCGAGACTGTTCTCGTTGAAATAGCCCATGGGCAGATACCGCAGATGCTCGGCAATCTGTACGCGCTTGTTAGCGGTCGTGCAGTAGCCGCTGTCCGTCTGCAAGGCGGTGGCGCGATATTTGAGGATCGATGAACCGATGACGGATATAAGCATGACAGCCAACGAAAGCAAAATCGTTTTGGCGGTCACGCCGTCCGTCAAAATTGCTTGCAGCATTACGCCGATGGCCGGAATTTTCAGCGCCGAAAACAGCGCCGCCAATACGCCAAGAACGATGGAGCGGTAAAACTCGCTGCGCTCCCGTTCATCACAGAAGCGGAAGAACTTTCTCAAAATCTCAAGCACAGTCCGCACCTCCTTCTGCGCTGTCACGGGATGCAATATGCGCATTCCAAAGAGTTTCATACAGCGGACAGGTTTGCAGCAGTTCTGTCTGTGTCCCTGTTGCCTCAATATGGCCATCGTTCACAACAATGATCTGGTCGGCATCCACGATGGTGGAGAGACGGTGGGCAATGACGATCAGCGTCTTGCCGCGCACCAGCCGTGCCACACTTTCCTGAATGATGGCTTCATTTTCTGGGTCGGTGTAGGCCGTCGCTTCGTCCAGAATGACGATAGGCGCGTTTTTCAGCATGGCGCGGGCAATGGAGATTCGCTGCTTTTCGCCGCCGGAGAGGTGTCCGCCGCCGCTGCCAACCTGCGTATCGAAGCCGTTTTCCAAACCCATGATAAAGTCATAGCAGCCGCAATCGCGCGCCGCCTGTTCCACCTCGGCATCCGTTGCATCGGGTCTGCCCATGCGGATGTTCTCGCGCACAGTGTTGTCAAAAAGAAAGTTATCCTGCGACACATAAGCAACGAGCTTGTTGTAATGCTCTGCGGAAATGCTGCGGATGTCCGCGCCGCCCACGGTGATACTGCCGCTGCCGACATCCCAGAAGGAGGCAATGAGCTTGGCAATGGTGGATTTACCGCTGCCGGAAGGCCCGACCAGTGCATTGACCGTTCCTTCAGGGAAGGTCAGGTCAATGCCGTGCAGCACCTCGGTGTCGTTGTAGCCAAAGTGAACGTCACGCAGCTCCACGGTGCTGCCCTGCGGAGTCGCTGCGTCCGTTTCGGGACGGGACAGCTCCGGAGCAGTCAGAATGTCCGTCACCTGAGAGATGATCGTGCCGACCTTAGCCAAGTCATCGGTGAACTTCATGCAGCCGATGATGGGCGTGATAAGCCCCATGGAGACAATCACAATGAGAACGAATTTCTCCGGCGTCAGCGTTCCGTTTTTCAAAAGCCACCCGCCGATGGGCAGCACGGAAAGAAGCGTTGCTGGCATGATGTTCATGGCGAAGGTAAAATAGAAATTGCTCTTGTTCATCCAGTCGATGTAGCTCTGGGCGCACTCTTTGGCGGCAACCACGAATTTCTCATAGCTGCTTTTTGCTTTTCCGAACGCCTTGATGACCTCGATGCCGCCGATGTATTCCACCGCCGTATCGTTCAGGGTGTTGGTGGCCGCAACGGTTCGGGCGTAATTCTTGTTGTAGCCCGCCATCATCAGCATAAAGAACACCATACCGAGTGGGAAGGTGATGAGCGAAGCAAGCGCCATACGCCAGTCGATGATAAAGAGATAAATCAAGGTTGCCAAGGCGACTGCGGCATTGCTGCTCATCTCCGGAATGGCGTGCGCCAGCGTCGGTTCGATGCTGTCCACGCGCTCGACGAGGATATTTTTCAGTTCACCGGAGCCTTTGGACTGTACATCGCCCAGCGGCATTTTGGCCAGCTTCGCAAGCCCCTGCTTTCGGATATTTCCCAGCACAGCGAAGGTCGCTTTGTGGGACTGCGCCGTAGACAGCGAATGAAACAGCACCCGCAAAAGCCATAACACCGCCATCACCGCGCAGTCGATCAAGTAGCCAGCAAGGTCTTTGTCCCCGGCCAGCAGCTTGCCGATAACCTGCGCCATCACAAAGAACGGCAAAAGCTGAAACGCCGCACCAATGACGGCTAAGATCACACTGGCGATATAGCCGGACTTTTTCTGTCCGGCAAAGGTGAAGACCCAGCCGAAGGTACCTTTTTCTTTTTTCACATTTCTCACCTCACATCGAAGATCTTTTTCATGGTCGGGAGCAGCTCTTCCGTTACGGGAAAATCATCCTGTATCCGTCCATCGTCCAAATGCAGCACCCGTGTGCAGGTGCGGCAGACAAATTCATAGTCGTGGGTGACGATAAAAATGATCTTGCCCATACCGGAAAGACGTCGGATAAGAGTCGAAAGCCGCACCATACTGTCATAATCCAGTCCACTCGTCGGCTCGTCAAATATCAGCAGCTCCTTCCCGCAGACCATGGAAGCCGCAGCCGCAAGCCGCTGCTTCTGCCCACCCGAAAGCTCCGCCGGGTA
>OHAS01003140.1_pt1 | contig 11192 bp, 7 predicted proteins | sample 1577131 | NCBI WGS metagenome assembly OHAS01 (sample SAMEA3541566, study PRJEB24748) | human gut metagenome | biome: human gut; feature: human-associated habitat; material: faeces | place: China | collected 2012
GGTGCTGGAGTGGCGGGAGCGGTCATCGCTACGGTCTTTTCACAAGGCGTGTCGGCTGTCCTGTTCCTGATGCCGGCATTTATTTTTGTATATCGGAGGTTGCTCCGGATGAGGAGAGGGTAGGGTTTATCAAACAACTGGTGGGCTTCATGCAGCGTGCATGGGGCAAATTGGGCGGCTGTTTTTTATTTGATTTTATGGGAGATAAATGTCTTTTAAACGTTCGATTAATTTGCAGGCAAATATAACCATTTCCAGTGTTTTCTCTTTCAAATACTATGATTTTTTTTAAAACTACATGTGTTTGAATTTCAGGCATAAGGACGATTCATCTATCAATATTTAGAAACTACACCCGCAGGTGTTCATTAATCGAACGTTTAATGGACACCCCGTTTTTAGCGCATATTACGCTAAAAATGAGGAATATATTATTTTTTTATCACATTAAAACACTTATATTGTATGAAAAGACTATTACTACATCTCCTCCTTGTCCTCGCACTGACGATGACGACGCAAGTGTGGGGACAAAGCACCGTTACTCTTGCGCAGCCCTCCGGATCGGGCACTTCCACTGACCCTTATCTTATCGGTTCCCCAGGAGAACTCTTCTGGTTTGCCGGACTGGTGAACGGAACGCTGAACGACGGCACACAGAAGAACGAGCAAGCTCATGCCCGGCTGACGGCCGACATCACGCTGAATGAGGGCACTTTCTCCGTATCCCGAGCCGAGGTCAGCAGTGGCGACACCAAGTATTACAACCATACCTTATATTATGCTGGCAAAGCCTTTAACGGTTTTTTCGAGAGCGGAACGTTTGATTCGAGCGGAGTGCAGGAGAGCGACAAGCCTCAAATTGAGTGGAAATCTCTGGACAAATATTCCGGTACTTTCGATGGAGACGGACACTACATAAGCGGGCTTTATCAGGAAAGTTCCGACCAGTATGCAGGATTCATTTCCCAAACTGCTAGCTCAGTTGGTTTCATAGTGAAAAACCTAGAACTAAAGAATACCTGTATTATCAATACAAGCTCTTCGAACAAATCTTGTATCGGTGGTATATGTGGCTACACGGGTGGAGTGTCATTTGAGATCAGCAGTTGTACCTTTCAGGGAGTTATTATTACAGAGGTAGGGCTTTCAATAGGAGGTCTAGTCGGCTGGATAAGTGGATACCAGCGTACTACTGTTGCCGACTGCCGGGTTAAAGGTGATATTATAGGTTACGGATCCAATGATAATCCAAGCTACATTGGAGGTATAGTAGGACGTGTAGGGACGTATGGTTCTATTCAGAATTGCTGCAATGAAGCCACTATTTTCGATACTGCCACTACTAGCAATGGCATGTATGTAGCTGGTATATGCGGGCTACTAAGCGATAGTCACACTGTCAGTAACTGCGTAAATAGAGGCGACATCACATATACGAAAACAGGGTATACTAATATAGGCGGAATATCAGGAGCTATATTAAATAGTGCTACTATAGAATATAGTTATAATACCGGTACGGTCAGCTATACCGGGTCAGGAACAAGTGAAAGTGAGATTAATATAGGCGGAGTATGCGGAAATCTCGCCAATGGTAAAATCTTCTACTCCTTCAGCACAGGCGGAGTAGAGGGCGGCAAGGCCACATATAAAGGTTCTTTTTCCGGTCAAGTTGCGGGTGGTACAACAGCCGACAATTGCTGCGTACTGCAGCAAAGCAACCTCAATGCCGTAGGTTATGACATACCAGAGAATACTACTATCACTGTCTTGGAAAATGCTACCGACTTCAGCAACGGAAAAGCCGCTTACATCTTGGGAGGCGATTGGGGGCAGACCCTCAAAGGCACACAGGTCGATGCTTACCCCGTAGTCGGAGGTCCCAAAATCTACCGGAACGGCAGCGAAGGCAACTACACCTACGACAACCTGCAACTCATTACCCAGAGCGGCACCAGCTATTATCAACTTAACAATGCTTTAGAGCTCCGCTTCTTTGCCGACCGCTTCAACGACAGCGGCAATACACTGGATACCAAAGACGCCCGCCTCAGCACCGATATTGACCTCAACCCCGGCTTCACTTTCGGCACCGACGGTACCTACACCGGCAATGCCACTGCCACCACCGCCAATCCCAAACCCTGGACGCCCATCGGTACTGCCTCCAACCCTTACACCGGTACTTTCAACGGGCAGCGCCACCTCATCAGCGGACTCTACATCAGCGGAACTACTGACGCCGCCCTCTTCCATACTCTCGGCATCGATACCAACAACGGTACAAAGACAGGCATCGTGCAGAACCTCGGCATCAGCACTGGAAACATCAGCACCACCGCCTCCGCAGGCTCCATCTGCGTGGACAATGCCGGAACCATAGAGAATTGCTACAGCCTTATCCCCGTCACGGGTGGAAGTTCTTCCTCCGTCGGCGGCCTTTGCGCCACCAATACCGGCACCGTGCAATACAGCTTCACTACCCAGCCCACCCTCTGCGCCAATATTGCTTCCGGTACCGTGACCAACAGCTACAGCTTGCTGGCATCCGGTTCAGAAACCGGTGCCGACACCGAAACCGACGCCACCAGCGGTCCTAAGTCCCAGACTTTCTTTAAAGGCGGATATATGACCTGGCTGCTGAACAACTCCAAGACCGCCGTCGATGCCATAACCTGGAAGCAGAGTACAGCCCAAAGTAATCCCGATGCTTACCCCACCTACTATAGCGGCTCCTCGGACAACAATCTGCGTGTCATCTGCATCCGCCTCCATCGCGAACTGACCTCGAAAAAAGGAGCATTGATAGAATCTTATTACCTGAATCCCACCAACTACACCCTGCCCGACCTCAGCGGCAAGGAGGTAATCGTGGGAGATGCTACCCGCCCTGGCTATAGCCTTGGATGGAGCGATACATCAAAAGGTATATATCCACACAACATTTCCAGCCAACTGTTGGATGAGAATCTCATCATCTACGAATCGTGGATAGCCAATCACTACAAAGTTGTCTTCCACGCCAATTATAACGAAGCCACGCAAGGCAACACCGAGCAAAGCTTCGTCTACAGCGAAGCCCAGGCACTTACAGAAAACATCTTCAGTCGCACGGGCTACACCTTCAGCAAGTGGTGTACCCAAGAGAATAATAACGACGGGAAAGGTACGCTTTACGATGACAAGGAGTCCGTGAACGAACTTACCACTGATTCGGACGGCACGTTCAACCTCTATGCCCTGTGGACGCCCAACAACTATACCGTCACCTTCCATGCTAACCGTCCTACAACGGCAACAGACAGCAATGGGGATACAAAGACGCAAAGCTTCACCTATGACGAGCCTCAACCCCTCGCCTTAAACGTCTTTGGCAGTGAAGCAAGGACCTTCATCGGATGGAGCGAAACCGCCAGCGGTGAAGCAGACTCCAAGTATGCACAAATCAACAGCGGAGAAGCAACCGTAGGTGCAACAGTCAGCAACCTCACAGCCACCCCCAACGGCAACTTTGATCTCTATGCCGTATGGCGGAGACTGGCCCTCACCGTTATTTTCGACCCTAACCGTGATGGAGATCCCAACGAATCAGGAGAAGAAGAGAGCATGAATAACCAATCTTTCATCAGTGGAACCTCCCAAACTCTTAACAAAAACCTCTTCACCCGTCAAGGTTATACCTTCGGCGGTTGGAAAGCTATCCGTAATGGCGTGGAAACCACTTACACCGACCAACAGCAAAATGTAAGCCTCGAAGCTACTACAGAGGGTGAACCACTCACTTTTTATGCCCAATGGATACCCCGCCAGTACACTGTAAAGGTAATAAGCAACAAACCGCTATGGGGCACCGTCACCATTGCCGATGCCGAAGGCAGTGAGGTAGGCAATGAGCTGGCTGCTGACTATCGAAGCACCATCTATCTATTTGCCAACGCCCGCCCTGGTTACCAATTCCTGAAATGGAGTGATGAAAACACCGAAGCCTCCCGTGAATATCCCGTCCCCCTGAACGGAACTACCCTCACCGCCTACTTCACCGGAGAGACCAAAACCGTCACTATTCAGACGGGTAACAGTAGCAAAGAAGTGCAAGTAAGCAAGGACGGAAGCGAACTCGCCGAAGCCCTAACCGAACCCAATTCCATCGCCATCATCGAACCCAACTCCGGTATCACCGTTCCCAAAGGATTGAGCAATGTCGTAGTGAAGTCCGGTAGTACCATGGGGACCTGTACCAGTCTGATACTGACGGACAAGGCCGCTTTCAGTACTCCTATCAAGTTTACTGCCGAAAAGGTGGTTTACACCCGCAACTTGGATGGTTACACTTTCGCCAACGGCACCGACGGCTGGAGTACCCTAGTAGTTCCCTTCAACGGCACACTCCATGCCGATGGCAAGGCACTCGCCCCTTTCAGCAGCGACTCCGACACCGGCGGTCAGTACTGGCTGAAGCGCTTCACCGGAAACATCACCAATAGCAAAACCCTGAACTTTGCCTATGCCACCACCATCGAAGCCAATCAGCCCTATATCATCGCCCTGCCGGGTGATACATGGGGAACTGAACACAGTCTTTCAGGCAAGACCATCACCGTGGAAGCTACCGATGTCACCATCTCCGCCTCTCCCCAACCGAAAGAATCCGTAGGCGGTGACTACAGCTTCACAGGAACATACGACGGCCTCAGCTCCTCCGTCTACTACCAGCTGAACGCCGCAGGCAACACTTTCGAGCAGCAGAGCGGTGGCGGTACGGTAGCTCCCTTCCGTTGCTACCTGGCATTGTTCAGCAATAGCCTTTCGGTCCCCAAATTCTTCAGCATCGGCAATGAAGATGGTACCGTCACGGACATCAGCAACATCTCCGCCGATACCGATGGCTTACGGATATACGTCCGGAACGGCAACATCCTCATCGAATCCCCCACCGCCCGCAGTGTCAGCATCTACAGCATAGACGGTCGACTGGTGCGCATGGTTCAGTTGGAAGGAGGTGTGAATACGGTCAGTGGTCTTACTCGCGGTTTCTACATTGTGGAAAGGCAAAAAGTTGTATTGAAGTAATCACAATAACATAAAAAGCATATAAGTATGAACAACGTAAAACCAACCGGACAAGAGCCGCATGCGGCTCCCCGGAAAGCAACGTACCAGAAACCGGAAATAGAAGTGATTCACATGGAACAGGAAGGGGTTATTGCCTTCTCTGGTAGTTCGCAGAACAATCCCGGAACACGCAGTTATAGCCGCGGCAATCGCAGTCAAGGCTATAGTCGAAGCGCCAGCACCAGTGAACTGGAAGACCTGATTAATGATATACTGACCATTGAACAGTAGCGGTTAAAGCCGTTAGATAAGAAAAAGAAGAGGAACCATCACACCAAGTGTGAGCGTTCCTCTTCTTTGCATTTGTATCGATAGAAGTGAGGAGGTGACAAAAATGGCATATACGGCGTATGTCTTTTATTTCTGATGAGGTGTGAATATATAATTTTGTTATAGGCAATAGGCGTGTCATTGGGAAAAACGTTATCTTTGGATCATAAAAGTAAAAGGTATGAGTCGTAACTTAAGAGCAATAACTATGTACGAATGGGCTAATGAAATGAACTGTGCCGTAACCGTATGTGACACAGAGGGAGTCATCCTTTATATGAATGAGAAAGCATGTTGTACGTTTGCCAAACATGGCAGTCTGATAGGCAAGAATCTATTTGATTGTCATAACCCGCAATCGCAGGACAAGATACGTGAACTGCTTGAAACGGGAGGTGTCAATGCTTATACCATTGAGAAAAACGGAGTCAGGAAGATGATTTATCAGACGGCATGGAAACAAGATGGTGTGGTGGGAGGCTTGGTAGAGATTTCGATGGAGATACCCGGAGAGATGCCCCACTATGTGAGGAAATGAATCGTAAAACGGAAAGGTGATCATGCATGATGTGTTGCGAAGGCACTGAACGAAAAATCATACATATAGATATGGATGCGTTTTACGCATCTGTAGAACAGCGTGACAATCCAGAGTTGCGCGGAAAACCTATTGCAGTGGGGTATGCGGAAGAACGGGGAGTAGTGGCGGCTGCCAGTTATGAGGCACGTCGCTATGGAGTACGTTCGGCCATGGCGTCGACGAAAGCAAAACGGATGTGTCCGCAACTTATCTTTGTTCACGGACGGATGGAAGTGTATCATGAAGTCTCCCGGCAAATCCATGAAATTTTCCACGAATATACAGATATCATTGAGCCATTGTCACTGGATGAGGCTTTTCTGGATGTGACAGAGAATAAGCCCGGTATTTTGTTGGCTGTAGATATTGCCAAGGAAATCAAGCAGAAAATACGGAATGAACTGAACTTGGTGGCATCTGCCGGTATATCCTACAATAAGTTTTTAGCAAAGATAGCCTCCGATTATCGTAAGCCGGACGGGCTGTGTACCATCCATCCCGATCAGGCGATGGATTTTATTGCGCGTCTGCCTATCGAGAGTTTCTGGGGGGTAGGTCCGGTGACGGCAAAGAAAATGCACTCATTGGGTATTCATAACGGCGAACAGTTGCGTGCATGTTCGCAGGCTATGCTGCTGCGTGAGTTCGGGAAGGTAGGAGCATTGTATTATGATTGTGCCCGGGGAATCGATCTTCGTCCGGTAGAGGCGGTGCGTATCCGCAAGTCCATTGGGTGCGAACATACCTTGGAGAAGGATATTTCGCAACGCTCATCGGTTATTATCGAATTGTATCATGCTGCTGTGGAACTGGTAGGACGTCTGGAACATAATGATTTCAAGGGAAATACATTGACGTTGAAAATCAAATTCCATGATTTTAGTCAGATAACCCGGAGCATTACCCAATCCAAAGAACTAATTACTCTTGATGTGATCCTGCCTTTGGCTAAACAACTGCTGAAGGAGGTGGATTATGAACATCATCCCATCCGGTTGATAGGGCTTTCCGTTTCCAATCCACGGGAAGATACCGGGGAAAAAGGCGTTTGGGAACAGTTGAGCTTTGAATTTAGTGATTGGAAGTAGGTGGGCATTAAATTACATGTCCTCTAATGAGAACCCTCTAAATTCAATCTGGTACGAGGAATGCTTCTTTATAATGTTTTCTGCTTTTCTTTCGAGAAGTGGTAAACTGATACGTTTAGCGTTTCTCTTGACTTCTCCAATTACTATTCGTTTTTCCATGTCATTTACAGCAATGAGATCAATTTCATTCTCTCCTTTGTTATCCCAATATCCTTGAATATCCGAATATTCATTGCTTTCAGCGAATAACTGACGGAAATATTTCTCCAGAATAATGCCACTATAAGTGTCATAATCCCGTTCTACTACTTTATAAAGATATTCCATATTTCCTATTTCTACTGCGCTTCTGTATTTATAAATAAAGCGGAACCAGAAATTCAGAAAATTATCTTCTATTCGGTAGCGATTTGAACGGCTCCCTTCTTTAGCCATATATGGACGTACTTTCTTTATAAGATTATATTCTTTTTCCAGTTTGTCCAGAAAACCACCGACTGGCATATTCAAGGTACTCTCAATTGCTCCCCTTTCTGTTTTTGAATTAGCAATTAATGATAGTACAGAGAAATAGTTGCCATAGTCTTTACCAAATTCATCTACCAATACACTTTTTCCTTCTTCCAGAAAATAGGAGCCTTCTCTGAAAATGGTTTTAAAAATGGCTTGTTTGGTGAATGCTTTTCGTATCACTAATTGTTCTATGTATTTAGCGACGCCTCCCGTTATCATATAAAAGGCTAATAAATCTTCTGGCGAGTAGCTGGGATTATAATCAGATAGAATTTCTTTGATAGTGTGTATACGAAAAGGCTTGATGAGCATTCTTGATGTAGCACGGCCATAGAGAGGCTCTTTGGCATTTTCAAAGATACGTTTCATTAACGAATATATAGAGCCACAGATAGCCAGATTCATTTTACTATTTTCTTTATGACTGTCCCATATGTGTTGCATGTCTGAGAAGACGGATGGATTGATGTTAAGGAACTCCTGAAATTCATCAATAATTAGAGTGAAATTTTTCCTTTGGGAAATTTCCATTAAAGTGCGGAACAGTTCAGAGAATTTTTCAAAATGCCCTAAATTTTCGTTCAACTTCTCTGAAACTTCCGTTGTGAATTCCTCACAAAGAAGAATTTCATTCTTTTTTCCTATAAAGAAATAGAGGACTGGAATTTGTGTGAAAGCATGGCGAAGCAGGGTTGTCTTACCTACCCGTCGTCTGCCCACGACAACTGCCAGTTGGGCACTTTCATTGGATAGATTTTCAATTAGGTGTAATTCTTCTAATTCACTTTTTCTATTGTAGAATTTCATAACTTTCTGATATTTAGTAAATGTTTAGTGATGTAACGCAACAGTGGTTACTGTAACGTCTGTTGCGTTAATACAAAAGTACTTTCTTTTTATGAATAAAACAAGATACAAATGGATGATTTTGTACCCAACTACGGATAATTGAATACCTCCGTTTTACCGTAACTTGCGTATCTTTGCCTCATCACAAAGAAGAAATCTAACTTTTTAATATCATGAAGAGAAACACGTTTTACCGTATTTTTATTTCCTTCTGCCTGCTTTTCATGGCAGGTATCTCCGCACATGCATATACTGAACGAAATCTTTTGCAAAAAGCTGCCGGTAGTGAAGAACAACTGAAAGAAGCGTTGGTGATGAATCAGAAGTGGGTACCTTATCCTGCTTATAACGACCGTGCCGGCTGGAACGAATTGCTGGGTACCAATAAAGAAAGCCTGATTCGTGCCGGAGAAAAAATGCTTAATTACGAATGGAAAGTAATCCGTGCTACCGATTACCTGGAATATGAACGCAGCGGTGAACGGAACATTATGCAAAATCCCTATGAGGCCAACCGGAAAGCAATCAATGCCCTGATGCTTGCCGAACTTGCCGAAGGAAAAGGACGGTTTATTGACCAGTTGATAAATGGAGTATTTTACAGTTGCGAGATGACTTCCTGGGTACTTTCTGCCCATCTGGTACGCCAGAGCACCAAACGCTCTTTGCCCGATTATCGCGAACAGGTGATTGATCTGGGTTCGGGAAATTTCGGTTCCATGTTGTCGTGGGTATATTACTTCTTCCATGATTCTTTCGATAAAATAGATCCTGTAATCTCTCAGCGCTTGCGTCATACTTTGCAGGAACGTATTCTCGATCCTTATATGAACAATGACCGGGAATGGTGGATGGCTTTCCAATGGAAACCGGGAATGATTATCAATAACTGGAATCCCTGGTGTAACTCCAATGTATTGCAATGCTATCTTTTATTAGAGAATGACCGCGACCGTCTGGCAAAGGCTGTTTGGCGCAGCATGCAGTCGGTAGACAAGTTTATCAATTTTGTAAAGGCTGATGGTGCTTGTGAAGAAGGTCCTTCTTATTGGGGACATGCAGCCGGGAAAATGTATGATTATCTCCAGATACTTTCGGATGGAACAGATGGGAAAGTATCTCTTTTCAAGGAACCGATGATTCGCCGGATGGGAGAATATATCAGTCGTACGTATGTAGGAAACGGTTGGGTAGTGAACTTTGCGGATGCTTCTGCCAAGGGTGGAGGCGATGCACCGTTGATTTACCGTTATGGCCGTGCAGTCGGCAGCGAGGAAATGATGCAGTTTGCAGCCTATCTGCTGGATGGCAAGCGTCCTTCTGTGCCTTTGGGCAATGATACTTTCCGCTCCTTGCAGTCCATATTATGGAATGGAGAACTGGAAAAGACGGCCGCTGCCCATACCATACCTGCTTGTACCTGGTATCCTGAAACGGAATTCTGCTATCTGACCAATAAATCCGGCTGGTTCCTGGCTACGAAAGGCGGATTCAATAATGAAAGTCATAATCATAATGATGTAGGTACATTTTCATTGTACGTCAATACGATACCTGTGCTGATTGATGCGGGGGTAGGAACTTATACACGTCAGACGTTCAGTAGCGAACGTTATACCATCTGGACCATGCAAAGTAATTACCATAACCTGCCAATGATTAACGGAGTACCCCAGAGTTTCGGTCAGAATTATAAGGCTACGGATGTTGTCTGCCAACCGAAGAAACGTTTCTTCTCAGCGAACATTGCGACTTCTTATCCGAAAGAAGCCGAGGTAAATAGCTGGACACGTGCCTATTCATTAGGCGATAAGCAACTGACGATTACCGATAATTTCTCCCTGAAATCAGCGAAAGAATCTAATCAGGTGAACTTCCTCACTTGGGGAAAGGTGGATATTTCCGTGCCCGGAAAGGTGACGATAGATGTACAGGGACAGAAAGTAACTTTGGAATATCCCCGTGAATTCACAGCAACCGTTGAAACAATCAATTTGCCTGATACACGTCTTTCCAATGTTTGGGGAATGGAGATTTACCGTATTGCCTTGAAAGATAAAGATGCGCGATTAACAGGTAAGTATAAGTTTGTTATTAAATAAAAAAACTATATTTGCGTATTAGAATACAAGAAACGCAAAATTATGGGATGTTTTATGAATTTATTATGGCTGGTGTTCGGAGGTATTTTTACCGCTATAGAATACCTTGTTGCCAGTTTATTGATGATGATTACCATTATCGGTATTCCGTTCGGTATGCAAACTCTGAAAATGGCTTCACTTGCATTATGGCCTTTCGGTAAAACGGTGCGGAGTGGCGAACGTTCGGGTGGTTGCCTGTATATACTGATGAATGTATTGTGGATTTTTCTGGGAGGAATATGGATTTGCCTTTCGCATTTAGGATTCGGAATATTGCTGTGCATCACTATAATCGGTATTCCTTTCGGCATGCAGACGTTGAAGTTGGCGGGACTTGCTTTATGGCCTTTTGGTAAAGAGGTGAGGAGTGGACAGCGTTCAGGCGGTTGCCTTTATGTCTTAATGAATATTTTATGGATATTCTTGGGGGGAATTTGGATTTGTCTGTCACATTTGGTTTTTGGAGCTGTTCTGTGTATTACTATCATTGGGATACCTTTTGGCTTACAGCACTTTAAGTTGGCCGCACTGGCATTGTCACCCTTTGGGAAAGATATTGTAGAAGCATAATCTGATAACTGGAAAAAATAATTATAACAAAAAGTTATAATACATAATTAGAAACGATTGGTT
>OHAS01003142.1_pt1 | contig 11190 bp, 10 predicted proteins | sample 1577131 | NCBI WGS metagenome assembly OHAS01 (sample SAMEA3541566, study PRJEB24748) | human gut metagenome | biome: human gut; feature: human-associated habitat; material: faeces | place: China | collected 2012
GTTCTCTTGCGTGTTTGTCTCCTTGCCTTTGTCGTTGCTGAATATGTCTTTTATCGTCTTGAAAATTCCCATGCGTATTTTCTTTTGAGTGCAAAGGTAATGCAAAACGCTGATAATCAATTCTACTTGTTGTAAAAAGCATATACTCGTTTGCATAGTTTAATAGCATGGATAACATATCAAAAGATATAGAATATGCTTCGATTACCAGGTTATCACTTTGTCAACTATCTCTTGTTGCTCAATGCTGCTTCTTCGTAGATAGATACGTGTCGTTTCGATGCTTTCATGTCCCATAAGGTCTGCAAGCAAGGCAATGTCGTTGAACTTCTCCAAGAAATTCTTGGCATAACGATGGCGAAATGAGTGAGGGTAAACCACTTTCTCATTCAAGCCATACTTCACCGCATAGTTCTTCAACTGCTGTGATATGCCTCTTGTCGTGATGCGTTCGCCAAAGCGATTGAGAAAGAGATAGCCACTTGTACGGTCGAGTGTTTGCAACCACTTTTCTGTTTCCGTGCGCAATGTCTTGGGGATATAGATACGCCGTATCTTGCCACCCTTGGTGTAGATGTCATAATAGCCTACTTGCACATGCTCAATTTTGATTTGCACAAGTTCGCTCACTCTGGCACCAGTCGCAGCTAAGAAACGCACCACAAAGTACCACTCCAAGTTGTCTTCCTTCTTCAACTTGTTCTTCAAGAAGGTGTAGTCGGCATTGCTGATGACATTCTCCAAATAAGAACGTTGCTGTACCTTGACCGACTTCAAGCGGAGCTTAGTCTTGCCTACAAATACAAGGTACTTGTTCAACGCCTGAATACGGAGGTTCACCGTCTTTGGTTTGTAAGTCTCAATCAAGTAGGTCTTGTAAACCAACAAGTTTCTCTTGTTCAACTCTTTGTGTCGAGAGCCAAACTCCTTTACGGCATACATATATGCCGAAATCGTGTTCTTAGCCATATTGCCTTGGCTTAGGAACTCTTCAAATTTGTCTAATTCCATTTCTATTCGTTTATTAGTGAAACATTAAGTTGTCCTAATAAATAGGCATGGATTTGTTCTATGAGTTCCTATTATGAGAAGTTGCTTGCTACGGGGGAGGTGAAGTGCATTGATGAGGAGGTGCCATTTGATGTTCCGCAAGGTTGGGAATGGTGCAGATTACGTGATATTATTTTAGGTACAAATGCTGGTAAAAGCCCTAATTGCGAAAAACGACCAAAGAAGTCAGAGGAATGGGGTGTATTGACAACTACATCAATTCAAGAGAATGCTTTTTTATCTAACGAGAACAAAGTATTGCCAAAGCATTACGTAATAAACCCAGAACATTGTGTACGATATGGTGATATACTTATAACACGAGCTGGTCCTGTTAATCGAACAGGTATAGTTTGTATGGTTGAAAATAATTATGATAAACTAATTCTTTCAGATAAAACCGTTAGAATAGATTATATGCATGACTATTGTAATCCAAAGTTTCTCGTTTTCGTACTTAATAGTTCTGCAATACACGAATTAGTAATGAGTGCAACTGTTGGAATGGCTGCTTCACAGGTTAATGTGTCGCAAAGTAGCATTCAGAACACATTAATTCCATTTCCACCCTCTAAGGAGCAACAGAGAATCGTTAACAAATTGAAAGTACTTCTACTACAAATCGAAAAATATGATAATGCTCAGAATAAACTGGATGAGTTGAATAAAACAGTAAAAGACATCATTAAAAAGAGTGTATTGCAGGAAGCAATACAAGGAAGACTTGTTTCACAACTTGAAGAAGAAGGAACAGCCAAAGAACTGCTTGACCAGATAAAGGCAGAGAAACAAAGACTTGTTAAGGAGGGCAAGCTAAAGAAATCAGCTCTCAACGATTCTATCATCTTCCGTGGTGACGATAACAAGTATTGGGAGAAGTCGGAAGATGGGGCTGTATGTATTGATGAAGAAATACCATTTGAGATACCGTCAAATTGGGCATGGGTACGACTTGACGATATTTGCTCTTTTATACATAGAGGCAAATCGCCCAAATATAGCCCAATAAAGAAATATCCTGTTGTAGCTCAAAAATGCAATCAATGGGCTGGATTTTCCATAGAGAAAGCAAAGTTTATTGAGCCGAAGAGTATTACATCTTATAATGATGAGTATTTCTTACAAGATAGAGATTTGATGTGGAACTCTACTGGACTGGGAACATTGGGTAGAATGGCTATATACTACACGATACTTAACCCTTATGAATTGGCTGTTGCTGACAGCCATGTTACTGTAATTCGTCCATATAAAACGCACATTGTTTCAGAATACCTGTACTATTATTTTGCAAGTAATACAGTTCAGTCTGTTATTGAAGACAAATCAGACGGCAGTACAAAGCAAAAGGAATTAGCAACAAAGACTGTAAAAAGCTATCTTGTTCCACTACCACCATTTGTAGAACAACTGCGTATAGTACAAAAGATTAAGTCCGTAACAAGTATTATGAGTTGATAGACAACAGTCCTGTTTGTATAGACGAGTTTTTGCCGTTCCAAATACCCGAAACATGGACTTGGTGCAAGGTCAAAGACTTGTTGGAAATACAGACAGGTGCATCGTTCAAAAAAGAGCAAGCAAACGCAAATAAAAAAGGCATTAGAATATTGCGTGGTGGAAACATTCTACCCAATAAGTATATATTCAAAGATGATGATGTCTTTGTGTCAGAGGAGTTTGTCAATGCGAATACCATTCTAAAGAAGAATTGCATCATTACTCCTGCTGTAACCAGTTTGGAGAATATTGGTAAAATGGCAGTAATAGAAAAAGATTACAATAATGTTAGTGCTGGCGGTTTTGTATTTATCATTAGCCCATACATTCAAGACTTTAATCATTCCTTGTTACTTGCGTATTTTCTCCAAAGTCCATTCTTAATTGAGGCTATGCGAGGAATAACAAAGAAGTCTGGTGCTGCTTTTTATAATCTTGGTAAAGAACGGCTGAAAGAGTTGTATCTACCATTGCCTCCAATGACAGAACAAAGTAGAATAGTAAGCAAAATAAATGAGATTTTATCAAGTATTATGAGCAGATAGGTGAAAATTGCAATGATATAACCGATGAAATACCTTTCGATTTGCCATACAATTGGTGCTGGTGCAGATTTTCCAATATTGTATCTATGACTATTGGAAAAACGCCAGCAAGAGGAGAACAGACATATTGGATAAATGGCAAATACAATTGGGTTTCAATATCTGATATGGTTGATGGAGGCTCAATATCTACAACAAAAGAAAAGGTTTCGGATTTGGCAGTCAAGGAAGTTTTCTCCGCTCCTATCAGTGAAAAAGGAAGTCTTCTTATGAGTTTCAAACTAAGCATCGGCAAAACTTCAATATTGGATATTGACGCTTATCACAATGAAGCTATTATAACTATAAGTCCTATCATTGATAAAGAATATGCTATGAGGAATTACCTGTTCAAAGTTTTGCCTCTAATTGCCAATCTCGGAGAATCTAAAGATGCAATTAAAGGTAAAACCTTGAATAGTAAGAGTTTGTCGAATTTATTGATACCTTTGCCACCTTTGCAAGAGCAACAACGTATAATAGAACAAATGAATAGGTTATCGAAGCAACTGCGATGATTGTTCAAGTTTCTGAACTATTCTTCTCTGTTCTTGCAATGGCGGAATGCCAATTATAAGACCATAGAAAAGTTCCTTGTTGAGGTGTGGAATTGCTGCACCTTTCTTGGAGTTGCGCAATGTCTCTTTATAGAACTGTATAAAAGCTAAAACATAAGGTTCGTACATTGAGGAACTTATCCATAACTGCTTGAATGTACTACCCATATAGCCATCTTGTGGTACGATGAAAACTTCACCTGAGTTTTCACCGTCCACAAGCATTATATTGTCACCTTTATATACAAGTTTACCTTGTTCTACTATAGTTTCAGAACTTTTACCACGTAAGTATTTTGCATCTAACAAGCATTGTTTGCCTGTTGTTTTTAAGCCGTCTGTAAGTTGGCAAACTGCATTTAATCGAGCAAGGGACCAAGAACTTGGAAAGTCCAAAGGAAGTTCAATCTCAGTTACTTCGCCCCATATCTGCTCATAATACTTGTTATCGTCACCACGAAAGATAACAGAATCGTTGAGGGCAGACTTCTTAAGCTTGCCCTCTTTGACGAGTTTCTGCTTCTCTGTCTTTATTTGTTCAAGCAGTTTTTGGGCTGTACCTTCTTCGGCAATTTGTTGGACGAGTTTGCCTTGAATTGCTTCCTGCAATACGGTTTTCTTTAATTTATCATAGATGTTTAGATTGAGACAATTCAATTTATCTGCTTCTGACTCATATTTAGCAATTAGAGACAAAAGCAAATTGTATCTTTCAACCAATCTGCTTTGTTCTGATAAAGGAGGAACAGGCACAAGTACTGCTTTTAGATATTCAAACGGGGGAATATTCTTAATAGCAGAACCAGCTCCTTTCATTTGTGCCTCATTTAAAAGCATATAAGCAAAGTACATTTGCCAGTATTCTGCCATGCTCAAATCAAAAAGCGTAACCCTCATCAACGCTTGATTGATAATACCGACAGGAGCATCTAATGGCAGAAGATAGGTCTCACCGATTGTTCCTGCGCAGCTTACTATAATGTCATTTGGTTTGACAATAAAGCTTTGCATTGCTTCAAACTTTTCTTTGCTGATATAATAATCGCCAAGACGAAAGTCTTTTTGTATTGCATTCTTCTGTTCATAAACTTTGACACTTTGATTGCTTTTGGCTACAAACATAGATTTTGTTAAGCTACTTCCAAAAGGTCCTTTTCTATACAGAGCCAAGTCATTGAGCCTACACCATTCCCATCCCTTTGGTATTTCAAACGGCACCTCCTCATCAATGCACTTGACCTCCCCTGTGGCGAACATCTTCTCATAATAGGAATTGTCCTCACCACGGTAGATAATGGATGCGTTCTTGTCACGCTTGATTTTCTTCTCCTTAATCAAGCGTTCTTTCTCTTGGCGAATCTTATCAAGCAAAACGCTTGCAGGTTCGTCATTAGGATCCTGCGGTACAAGTTTTCCCCGTATCGCCCATTGTAATATGCTATTCTTTAATTGTTTTCCGTTCATTGTAATTTTCTATCGTTAGAAATCATTGTCCTTATTCTTCTGCTTCAAGAAGAACTGATAAAGTTTCTTGCCTATTTTATCTTTGGCAAATGTCCGCTCATGCTCAATAGGTATGGTAGATAACCTTATCTTAGCCACACCTTTTTTCAACAACTCAAATTGTTGTGGACTTATCTTGAATTGAGCTGTAGAACTGATTTCTGTCACTGGAAGGACTATATTGCCAGAGACAATACCTGCCGTTTCAGAGCCGCTACCAATCTGAGAACCATAAAGTTTAATAACTTCGCCATCGAATGTTTTCAACAACATGGTTGATTCTTTCAGAAAATTCAGTCGGTCTGACTTTACGGTTGCAATAATGTAATATGCCGTATCTTGCTTTGCAACGCTATATTTCATGTTGCATCCCTCGGCAGCCAAAGGTCGATATGTATATCCAACCGTTTGTGCATTTATATTGATACTGCACATAGTCAGTACAATAGACAAAATGATTTGTATTCCAATATTACTTTTCATAATTATGCTATAAAATCGAAATGTCCTTATTTTATTGTTGTTACTCTGCTTCGTCTAACAACTTGTCAAGTTGCGCTTGCAGTTCTTCACGCTTTGGCAAATAGAGTTGGTAACGAGCCACAAACAATTGATTGGTTATACCCTCCAAGGCATACTCCATCAGAAGTTCGTCTTTTCTTGCTCCCAAAACTATACCAATAGGGGGATTATCGTCAGGTTGACACACTTCTGTTTTGAAATAGTTCAGGTAGAGATTCATCTGCCCAATATCACCATGCTTTATCTCTGCTCGCTTCAAGTCAATCAACACATAGCATTTCAAAATACAATGGTAGAATACCAAATCCACCTTGAACTGTCGGCTTCCTATCTGCATGGAGTATTGTCTGCCCACAAATGCAAAACCACGTCCCATTTCCAAAAGGAACTGCTCCATGTGGTCTTTCAGAGCCTTTTCCAAGTCACTCTCCTTATAGCGTTTCTGTTTGGGAAGCCCTGCAAATTCAAGCACGAAAGGGTCACGGATGATGTCTTGCGGAGTTTGTACTTGATGCCCCTCGTTTGCCAAAGCAAGAACTCCAGCCTTGTCTGTGCTTAGTGCAAGTCGCTGAAACAGACAGCTCTTCATCTGTCTTTTCAGTTCCCTAACTTTCCAACATTCCTTGATGGATTCCTTATAATAGAACTGCATTTCAAGTGCATTATCACACTTCAACAGTTCATAATAATGGCTCCATGTCAATTTGTGGGACAGTGTCCCACATTTTGGGAATGCCAAGTATAACTTACGCATATAGGTAAGGTTTGTTCGGTTAAAACCTTTTCCATTTCTTGCTGTCAAATCCTTTGCAAGGTTTACAAGTAACCTTTTGCCATATTCTGCTCTTTGTTTGCCACCCTGTTCAAATTCAACAATATACTTTCCTGTTTGCCAGTTGGCATCAAGCAATTCCGTATTGACCGCAGCAATGGCTTTTGACTTCGCCTCACCCCATAGCGTGGTTATGTTGTCTATCAACTTCTGATAGGCAGCATCATTTATGTTTGTCAAACCTTTATTCTCCATGCCAATCTTTTAGATTTGTGGAACACCGTTCCACATTTTACAATTCGTCCACATTTACATTTATTCCCAAGATACGCTGTATCTCTGCCAATGTCTTATCAATTTCATGATCAAGAGCCTTGCGTTTCTTGAAATAGTCGGCAAGCAGTTCGGCAGGAGGCAAGATTTCTTCATCCTCTTTCGGGAACTTGCACAGGTCGAAGTTGCAATCGGTGGCAATAAGGTCTTCAACCGAATAGCAACGAGATTTCTCGTCACCATCAGCAATAATAATCTCCTTACGGTCGTTCCACCACTCACGGATTGGGTCGCAATGTTCCGACTTCATGGACTTTGTCTTGGAGAAATGCTTGTACCCCTCTGGCATATCCAAACGATAGAACCACGTTTCCTTTGTAGAATAACCTTCTGGAGCACCCTCCGCACAGGTATTGTCGAAGAACAAAATGTTCGTGGCAATCGAAGTGTAAGGTGCAAAGATACTGCCTGGCAAACGGATAATGGTATGCAAGTTGAAATCTCTGAGCAGCTTGGTCTTGATGGCTATCTTTGTGTTGTCCGCTCCAAACAGGAAACCGTCTGGAACAATGACCGCTGCACGACCATTCTTCTTCAGTCGGTACATGATGAGAACCATGAACAAGTCAGCAGTCTCGCTACTGCGCATATCAGAAGGGAAATGTGACTTGACATCCGACTTCTCGTTTCCACCGTATGGTGGATTCATCAACACAACATCGAACTTATCCTCGTCTGTATAGTTGAGGACATCCTTTGTAAGTGAGTTGTCGTGATATACCAATGGTGTATCTATGCCATGCAGCAACAGGTTTGTTACACATAACATATATGGGAATTGCTTCTTCTCAATGCCAAATACAGACTGATTGTACTCTTTGCGGTCTTCAGCAGTCTTTACCTTCTTGTCCAATTCACCCAACCAACTTGTGATGAAACCTCCTGTACCACAAGCGAAGTCAGCCATTTTTTCACCAATCTGCGGATTGACTATCTCTGCCATAAATTCGGTTAAGGCTCTTGGGGTGTAGAACTCACCAGAGGAACCAGCCGACTGCATTTCTTTGAGAATAGTCTCGTATATCTCACCGAAAGCATGGCTCTCCTCATAGTCACCAAGGTTCAAACCGTCAATCACATTCAGCACTTGACGAAGTTGAACTCCATCTTTCATATATTGGTTGGCATCCTCAAAGGTTGTCTTTACTATCGCTTGGCGAATAGGGGTATTTGGCGTAACTTCAATGTTTTTAAGCTCTACAAACAAAGTGTTGTTCACAAACGAAAGCAGTTCATCGCCTGTCAAGGCGTTACCGCTTCCGTCATCATGTGCCCAGTTGCGCCAACGGCATTTCTCGGGAATAATAGACTTGTAATCATCATCGTCTAACTCCCAATCATTCTCTTTCTCGTCATAGACTTTCAAGAACAGCATCCACGCCATTTGTTCTATGCGTTGCGCATCACCGTTGATACCGGCATCATTGCGCATTATATTGCGTACTCGTTTTACGAAATTTGATAAACTCATATTTTGTTTTTATTTTATGCTATATTATATATGTATTGTTCCAGTTCCTTTACGGCATCAAGATAGCCTTGCTTGCCACCAAAGAACTTCACGATGTTTGCCTTTGAACCCAATTTGCGGAATGGGTCATTTTCAAGTACAGTAAGACTTTCTAATTCTGACACACCTTCCTTGGTGTACTTATCCAACAAGGCTTCAAGCACAAGTCGTGCCTGTTCACCATATTTGCTGAATATGTCTCGTTTCTTCACTTGTTCGGCACGTTCATGTCGTGTAAGTGTTTTCTTGCCGTAGGCTATATGGCAGATAAAATCGAAATCATCAACATCATCCATATCTTGGTCATGCTTCAATGCTGCAAGATCAATACCACTGTCTTTAAGCATTTCAGCAATATCTGACTTTTTCTTGGTTTCTTGCCACTTGGAAGTGAATGTATCAATCGTAGCGTATGTGTCTATGATACTTTTCTTTGTATAGTCGGTAATGCTTTCCGTGCGAAGCAACTTACCATTTGTGTCATAGACAGAAACGACCTTGTTAATGACCATCACTTGACAACCATCCTTGGCAACAATCGGCTTCGGTCGTGGTTCAGGATCGGGTTCTTTCACGCCTTTAGGCTCGTCGTCTTCAGGAAGTACATACGGCTTAGGCTCTTTCTGCTTGGGCGGATAGTTCGGGTCTATCTCAATCGGTCCGTCCCAATCTGGGTCAGCAAACAATCGTGTCACGTTGCGGAAGTCCATTACTGTGAAGTATGTCTTTCCTTCTTTCTCACGAAGACGAGTGCCACGACCAATTATCTGTTTGAACTCTGTCATAGAGCCGATTTGTTGGTCAAGCACAATCAGTTTTGTCATTTTGCAATCAACACCAGTTGAAAGCAACTTACTTGTTGTCGCTATGACAGGGTATTTCTCTGCAACAGAAATGAAATAATCCAACTTGCCTTTTCCGTATTCGTCACTACCAGTTATACGAACCACATAGTCAGGATTTTTCTTGCACATATCAGCATTGGCATTAGCCAAAGCCATACGCATACGTTCCGCATGAGTTTCATCAGCACAGAACACTATGGTCTTAGCCATGCGATCTGTACTTTTCAGATAGTTGGTTATCTCTTGCGCAACTTCCCTTATGCGGTCTTCTATGACAATGTTATAGTCATAGTCGCTGTTGTTATAAATACGGTCTTCTATCTCGTTGCCGTTTATATCCTTTTGTCCCTTTGTCGGTCTCCACTCATCGCCAATGTTGGTTGTGATGTTGACAACCTTAAAAGGAGCAAGGAAACCGTCTTCAATTCCGTTTTTAAGACTGTATGTATATATAGGCTCACCAAAGTAGCCAATACTTGACTGGTACTTTGTTTCTTTAGGTGTGGCAGTCATACCAATATGAGTAGCCGAAGAAAAGTATTCCAAGATGTTTCGCCAGTTGCTATCATCCTTTGCGCTACCTCTATGACACTCATCAACGATAACAAGGTCAAAATAGTTAGGATTAGGAAACAACTCCTTATAGTTTTTGGCATCATTCTGTCCAATCAACTGTTGATAGAGTGCAAAGAATACTTGATAAGAAGCCAATTCTTCCAAGTGGTTCTTGTCTTTTGAGTAATCTATCTTGTGCGTTACCTTATCTAATGGTTTGAAGTCCTGCTGTATGGATTGGTCAACCAATATGTTTCGGTCTGCAAGATACAACACTTTCTTCTTCAAACCACTTTTAAGTAAACGCCATACAATCTGAAATGCAGTATATGTCTTGCCTGTGCCAGTTGCCATGACAAGGAGCACACGGCTTTGTCCTTTGGCAATGGCACCAACTGTGCGATTTACTGCATTGCGCTGATAATATCGTGGCGGAAATATATTCTGACCAGTGCAAAAAGGCTGCTCTATGATAGCCAGCTCTTGTTCGTTAAGTCCGTTTCCATCGTTAGCCTCATTTTTATATCTTTCGACAAGTTCTTCTTTTGTTGGAAATTCGCCCATAGCAAAAGTGCGTTCCTTGCCTGTCAAGAAGTCATGTTCGGCAAAACCTTCACCATTTGAACTGTATGCAAACTTCACATCAAGCATTTGGGCATAGGTCATGGCTTGTTGCAATCCATGAGAAACAGAATGATTGGCATCCTTTGCTTCTACAATAGCAATGGGTGTTGCCTTGTTTGCATAAAGTACATAGTCGGCAAACTTCGGTTTCTCTCTATGCACAAGATTACCATGAAGGCTAATTTTACCGTCAGTAAATTTAACCTTCTGTTCCATGAATATACTATCCTTTGACCATCCCTTGCTTGTGATGGCTTCGTTGATATAGCGGAACTTGATGTCCTCTTCTGTAAGTTCTTTGCTTATGCCCATGTTCAAATAACGTTTTATTATCGGAAGTTATTTTGTCCAGTTCTAAAAATCCAGTATTTGGCGTTTTTATTCTCGCTCGCCCTCGTCTGTTATCAAGTCCTTCAAATCGACTTGTAGAATTTTTGATATTGCAAGCAATGTTTCCAAATCTGGCTGGTATTTATTTCTGGCGTAGCAGTTTACTGTACTAAAGCTCTTCCCAAGCTGTTTTGCAAGCCATGTCTGAGAGATGCCTTTTTCTTCCAACGTGTCTTTTATTCTGTTCAGTTTCATATTTTCACCGAATTTTACTGCAAATATACATTAAATTTTGCGATAATAATTCGTTATATGACTCTAACAGGTAAAAATATAACGATATTTCACACTTTCACACCCATTTGATACGAAATAAGGGAACAAAGAGATTTTATCCTCCTTACTCCCTTTCTTTTCTTCCCTAATTTCCAAATACTTTTTCCACTCGCCTGACGGCATCCGCTCTCATCTGCATGGCTACGGAAGCATATATCTGTGTTGTCTT